>Ga0326512_10001444_pt1 | contig 18378 bp, 21 predicted proteins | sample 1_2617_0518_D_FD_203652 | JGI IMG/M metagenome (GOLD analysis project Ga0326512, IMG submission 203652) | Bovine rumen microbial communities from UC Davis, California, United States - 1_2617_0518 | ecosystem: Host-associated > Mammals > Digestive system > Stomach > Rumen | place: USA... | reverse complement strand
GAAGCAGACCGGCACGCAGACGAAAACGACGAAGAAAAAATGAGCACGGAGAGGGACGAACAGGCCCGTCTTGAAAGGCTTCTGGAAGCCGGTGGCGTAAAGCGGGACCGGATCGAAGCCCTGGGGGGCGTGATCGAGAACGTGGCGTGGCTGCGGGCGAAGCTGGAAGAGACGCGGGAGATGATCGGCATGACTGCCGTGGCGATCCCGTATGACAACGGCGGAGGACAGGCCGGCATCCGTGAGAACCCGCTCTATAAAGGCTATCACGCCTTGTGGAAGTCATATCTGGCCGGGATGGGAAAGCTCTTTGACTATCTGCCGGATGAAAAGGCAAAAGTCGAAGAGGAAGAGAAGAACGACAACGTGCTCACCATCATGAGGGCGAAGCGGAGGAAAGCATGAGAGGATCACAGGATCCACGCATCCGGGTAGAGCCTGGGCGGGTCGGATCCGACGGACCGGATGCAGCGTCCCTGATGCAGGCATACGGCTATGCGCTCGACGAATGGCAGCAGCTCGTGATTGACTGCTGGCTTGGATACGATGAGAGCGGCGCATACACGATGACATCCGGCGGGCTGGCACTGCCGCGGCAGAACGGGAAAAACGTGTGCCTGGAAGCACGGGAGTTTTTTGGCCTGGTGATCGGCGGTGAGCGGATATTGCACACAGCTCATCAGGTTAAGACATCGAAAAAGTCTTTCCGGCGGCTCGCGGCGATGTTTACGGACAAGCGGCATCCGGAAGTGACGGATGTCGTGCGGAATATCCGTTACACGAACGGAGAAGAGTGCATCGAGCTGGACAACGGCGGAAGCATCGAGTTTTCTGCCAGATCCAGACAGGCGGCACGAGGATTTGACGGCATATCGCTCGTGGTATTTGACGAGGCGCAGGAGCTGACGGACGACCAGGTGGAGGCGATCATGGCTACACTGTCGGCGTCGGCAACCGGGACCAGGCAGATCATCTATGCGGGAACACCTCCGTATCCGAGCTGCCCAGGCGAGGTCTTCCGCCGCCGGCGGGACATGTGCATGACGGATCCAGGGAAGCGGAACGCCTGGCATGAGTGGAGCGTGGACGCGAAGCGCGTACAGGACATTAATGTTGCCGACAAGACCCTTTGGTATATGACTAATCCTGCACTTGGGATCCGGCTGTCCGAAGAGTTTACCGAAGAAGAGCTGAAAACGCTATCATCGGACGGATTTGCCCGTGAGCGGCTGGGCTGGTGGTGCCCGACATTAACGAATGTCACGGACACGGCCATAGCGGCGGACAAATGGGACGCATGCGCATCCATGGATCCAATGCCGGCAGGAAAGACGGCATACGGCGTCAAGTTCGCGGCGGACGGCTCAGAGGTGTGCCTGTGCGGCGCTGTGGTGCCCAAAGAGGGCCCTGCACGGGTTGAGCTGATAGATCGCCGGCCTACGGGGCTTGGGATGCAGTGGCTCGCTGACTGGCTCTGTGCGAGATACGAGCAGGCCGCCTGCGTCGTGATCGACGGCAGGAATGGCGTGGATGTGCTCGTGGAAAAGATTGCTCCTGTGTGGCGGCTGAAAGGCTCTGTCATCCGGCCATCGGCGCGGGATGTGATCGCGGCGGTGAGCATGATGTGCGATGCGGTCAATGAGCAGAGCATGACATGGTACAGGCCGCAGGAGGCACTCAGAGTGAGCGCAACGACCTCTGTAAAGAGACCAATATCCGGCGGATGGGGATTCGGTGGGGAAGACCCGGCGCCGATCGAGGCGTGTGCACTGGCCCTGTACGGGGCGAAGACATCAAAGCGGGACCCGGCAAAAAAGATGCGGATCGGGTAAGGGAGGCAATATGTTTTTGGCAGTTACCCCGGCGCAGGTGGTCGGGTTGAGCAGGGAGGCGCAGGATATATTCCAGCGCCTGCAGAATGTGTATAACACCCACGCCGCGAAGAATGCGGAGAAGGACAAATTCTACGAGGGCAAGGTAGCTCTTTCGGATGTCAATCTGGGGATCGCGCTGCCGGAGAACCTCCGGGGCTTTGAGATCGGGTGCAGCTGGGGTGCAAAGACAGTGGATGTGCTCGCGGCGCGAAGCATGTTCGACGGATTCGTCGGGGAGTCCGGCGAAAACTCGCAGCAGCTCGCACAGATCGCATCTGACAATCGCCTGATTGCGGAGTACATCAAGGCGTGCCGGGATGAGCTCAAATATGGCTGTACGTTCGCCACGCTGTCAAAGGATCCAGCCATCGGCTGTAAGATCCGCTTCCATTCGCCGGCAACGGCAGCAGCTCTTTGGAGCGGGGAAAAGGGCAGGATCTATGCCGGGTTTGCCGTCGTAGACGCGGCACCCGACAATGAGCAGCCGGAGCTGATGACGCCGTCTGTGATCAACCTGTACACGGAGACGGACGTATGGGTGATGCGGCGGACCGGCGGCATGTGGTCTGCAACGCAGTTCCCGCAGAAGATGGGACGGCCGCTGATGGAAGCGATGATCTGGAACGCAACGAGCAATAAGCCGTTTGGGCGCTCCCGCATCAAAGAGCCCATCCGAATGATGATCAAGTCGTATGTGCGGACGGTGGCCAATGCCACGATCGGCCTTGAATTCTCGACGGCCCCGCAGAAGTACCTGCTGGGCGTGACGGATGAGCAATATGACGCCGTCGTAAACCAGAAGTTTAAGCAGTACATCGGCAATATTCTGGCATCCACGACCAACCCGGAGACCGGGGAAAAGCCTACTTTCGGGCAGCTGCCGCAGGGGACCATCGCGCCGCATGTGGAGATGATCCGCGTGCTCGCGACGCAGTTTTCTGCGGCGACCGGCCTTTCGGTCACCGACACCGGTGTAGTAAACGACGCCAACCCGACCAGCTCCGACGCGATCCTGGCACAGACCCAGACGCTCGTGGCGCTTGCCGAAGAGCTCAACACCGGCAACGGGGACACGCTGAAGACCATCGCGCTGATGGCGCTCGCGATTGCTAACAATGTCACGGTAGAGCAGCTGAGCGATGAGCAGCGGGATGTGGTGGCGCATTTCAAAAACCCGGCAATGCCGTCCGTGGCAGCCACGGCGGACGCTGCAATCAAGATCGCCTCTGCCCGGGAAGGGTTTTCGAGCACAGACACCTTTTTGGAGATGATCGGGTTTGACCAGGCCGACATCCGGAGGATCAAGGCGCAGGAGGCCAGGGTAAGAGGGCTGTCTGTCCTCGATGAGCTGGAGGGCGCATGATCATCACGGAAAAGGCGTGGGACAAATACATAAAGCGCCTGAGAAGCATCAATGATGCGGCGGCATCCGCGATGGCAAAGCAGCTGGACATGGTCGATCTGGCGGGGATAGCGCCGCTGCAGAGATCCGCGCTGATACAGTATGCGTACAATCTGACGCAGAAGTATGGTGAAGCGGCCGGGGCGCTCTCGTGTGAGATGTATGACGCTCTCGCGGAGCTCTCCGGGAAGAAGTTCGCGGTAGCCATGCCGGCAGCGACACCGACCTATCAAGAGGTGGCAAAGGCCGTCAACGGGACGATCAAGACAGGGAACCCGACCATTGTATCACAGGCCGTCGGACGGCTTACAAAGCTGGTGGGCGTGGACAGCATGATGCAGAACGCCATCCGAGACGGCGCAGAATGGGCGTGGATCCCTCGCGGGGACACATGTGCCTTCTGCATCATGTTAGCCTCAAACGGCTGGCAGAGGGCCTCTAAAAAGGCCATAAAGGACGGCCACGCAGAGCATGTGCACGGTAATTGCGACTGCACATACGCCGTCCGATTCGATGACAGCACGGATGTGCAGGGCTATGACCCGGACTCCTATTACGACATGTATGTTCATCAGACCGGGATCGCGAAAGGGATCATCGATGACATGCGCGACGAAGGATACTCTTTCGGCAGCCAGGACGCGCGTCTGAACGCCATGAGACGGCAGTTTTACCGGCAGAACAGGGAGAAGATCAACCAGCAGAAAAGAGACGCCTATGCCCGCGCAAAGGCGCTCACAGATGCGGAAGAAGCGGACATCACTTGATGCCGTTTTGATATTTGCCAGGCGTGGCGTAAAAGACGCAGCCTCACGGGATGCGACCCCGTAAAAAGCGTAGAGGGCAGGAGGTTACATGAAGCGATCCGACATCACAGATCTCTTTCCGGAGGCAACGAAAGAGCAGATTGACAAGCTGATGGGTATTAACGGCTCCGACGTCAACACAGCACGCGGGGACCTGGACGCAGTGAGGACGCAGCTGGCGGCAGCGCAGGACAGCGCCAATAAGCTGACAGAGGCGGAAACGAGAGCGGCAGATCTGCAGAAAGAGCTGGACGGGCTCAAAGCGGCAGAGGCCATCAGGACGATGAGAGATAAGGTATCCGCAGCGGTCGGAGTCCCTGCAGGGCTGCTGACCGGCGGCACAGAGGAAGAGTGCACCACGCAGGCGCAGGCTATCCTGACATTTGCCAAAAGCAATGGCTATCCGCAGATTGCGGATCCCGGAGAGGTTCATGTTGACCAACCTAAGAGCACCCGCGAACAGTTCGCGGAATGGTTTAACAACATACAGTAAAAGGAGAATAAGTTATGGCTATCACTGGAACTGGTATTCCTACTAATACGACCAATATTCAGCTCCCCAACGAGGTATCTGCGGAGATCCTGCAGAAGGCTCAGGAGTCTTCCATCGTAATGCAGCTGGCCCGCCAGATTGCTCTGCCCGGCCGTGGCGCACAGATCCCGATCATTGCCGGCGATCCGGAGCCCGCGTGGGTATCTGAGACCGGCGCAAAGCCCGTCAGCAATCCGACGCTGGACAAGAAGATCATGCAGGCTCATAAGCTCGCTGTGATCGTTCCCTTCTCCGATGAGTTCCGGAGAGATGCGGCGGCTCTGTACGATGCTCTGATTGCCCGTCTGCCCGGCGTGCTGTCCAAGAAGTTCGATAATACCGTATTTTTCGGCCCGACATCCGGCACTCTGGCAAACTTTGACAACCTGTCTGCGGTTACTCAGTACGCTCTGGATACCACGGGCAAGACTGCCTATGACGGGCTGGTGGCTGCCGATGTAGCGATCTCCACCCTGGGCGGCACGGTGACCGGTTACGCGATGTCCCCTCAGGGCAGAGGCGTGCTGCTGTCCGCCGTGGACGGCGATAAGAGACCGCTGTTTGTCAACTCCGCCGCCGATGGCGCACCGGATCGTCTGCTGGGTGCTCCCGTGCACTTTACCGCTGCGGCATATAAGGCCGGCGCTGCCAGCACTCCTGACATCGTCGGTTTTGCCGGTGACTGGACCAAGGCCATGTACGGCGTGGTGCAGGGTGTGAAGATCGATTACTCTGCAGATGCGACGCTGGTTAATGGCAATCAGACGATCAATCTGTTCCAGCAGAACATGTTCGCGGTCCGCGCCGAGATCGAGATCGGCTTTGTGGCTGAGACTGAATACTTCGCGGCCCTCACGAGGACTGCCGCATGATCAAAATGATCAATGCCGTCACCGGCGTGGAAATGTGGGTGGCGGAAGATCGGGTGCAGAAATATCAGGAGGCGGGTCACAAGCTCGCCTCCGATGAGAAACCCGAAAAGCCGAAGAGAACGCGGAAGAAATGAGGTGACCGCCATGTATGCGACACTGCAGGATGTCCAGGACCGGATGACGCAGATCATGTCTGACAGACAGAAGACAGTGTGCACAACATTGCTCGCGGATGCGGCTGTGATGATAGACGCCTACAATGCAGAGGCCAGCGAAGAGGCAAAGAAAGTTGTATCCTGCCGCATGGTACTCCGGGCGATCGGGGATGGCAGCACGACCGGCATCCCGGTAGGGGCATCGCAGGGATCTATGTCTGCGCTTGGCTATTCGCAGAGCTGGACAATGGGCAACGGATCCACCGGGGAGCTATACCTCACGAGAGCAGAGAAAAAGCAGCTGGGCGTGAACGGGTCCATCGGATCTTATTCGCCGGTGCAGGAGCTGACCGGAGGTGTGACACTATGACCGGTGTGCCGATCATCTTATATGACAAAGAGCAGACCGGTGTGGATGCGTTCAACCATCCGATCTATGCAGAACGGCCGGTGACGGTCGAGAACGTGCTCATCGGTGAGCCGTCCACGGAAGATGTGATCAACGATCTGCAGCTCTATGGAAAGCGGCTTGCATACACTCTGGGGATCCCGAAGGGAGATGCTCATGTGTGGACAGACCGGACTGTTGAGTTTTTTGGGCAGAAGTTCCGCACATACGGGAAGCCGACACAGGGGATTGATCACCTGATACCGCTTGACTGGAACAAGAAGGTTAAGGTGGAAGAATATGAATGATTTCAAGCTAAACCTTCCCGGGCTGAACGAGCTCATGAAGAGCGGAGAAATGCAGGCGGCGCTGCAGGCGGCCGGATCTGCCGTGGCACGAGCTGCCGGGGCTGATTACAGCGTGAGAGTGCATGAGGCATCGTGGGTCGCTATTGCCAATGTCTACCCGGCATCGAAAGAGGCTGCGGCGGACAACGCGAAAAACAACACGCTGCTGAAAGCGGTCGGCGCGGCCGGCCTGAGGATGTGACCATGATTGAACAGGTAATGATTGACTATCTGGAAAATGAGCTGGACGGGGTCCCTGTTTTTGCAGAAGTCCCGGAAGAGCACTATGAGAAGATGGTCATCGTCGACAAGACGGGATCGAGCCTGTCGAATCGGGTTTACAGCGTGACGGTCGCGGTGCAGTCCTATGCGGAATCCCTGCTGCAGGCGGCTGCACTCAATGAGATCGTCAAGTCGGCTGTGCTGCGGATGACGGCGCTGGATGTCATAAGCTCTGTACGGCTCAACTCTGATTACAATTACACGGACACGCAGTCTAAGCGGTACAGATACCAGGCTGTGTTTGTCATCACCTATTTGGAGGTGTAAACGATGAATGATGTTACCAAAGTGACCACCGGAAAGCCGAAAGTCACTGGCGCGATTTGGAGAGCCCCTTTCGGGTCCACTCTTCCGACGAACGCGACGGCGGAGCTGGATGCGGCATTCAAGTGCCTGGGCTATTGCTCCGAAGATGGTCTGACGAACAACAATTCGCCGGAGACGGAGAACATCAAGGCGTGGGGCGGCGATGTAGTACTGACCCCGCTGACCGAAAAGCTGGATACCTTTGGCTATACGCTGATTGAGGCGATCAACGTAGAAGTGCTGAAAAGCGTGTACGGCGATGCGAATGTGACCGGCGATCTGGATACCGGCATCACTGTCCGTGCGAACAGCAACGAGCAGGATGCATCGGCATATGTGATCGACCAGATCTTCAAAGGCGGGATCCTCAAGAGAATCGTCATCCCGAATGCGACGCTGTCTGAGCTGTCAGAGATCGTCTATAAGGACGATGAGGCTGTCGGCTATGGCGTAACGCTGAACGCGATGACCGGCGGCTTTGCGGACGGGGATCCAGACACTCACAAAGAGTATATCGTGAAGCCGGCATCTACGGAGGGCTGATAAATGGTGACTGGGAAGACGAAAAGCGGCTTTGCCTTTGAGGTGGATCCGGAAGTGGCCAGTGATATGGAGTTTATCGAGACCGTGGCAGACGCCATGGAAAACACCGTGAAGCTGCCGAAGATGATCACGGAGCTGCTGGGTGCAGAGCAGAAAAAAAGGCTGTACGACCATGTGCGCGGCAAAAACGGCCGCGTGAAATACGAAGACATCGACCGCGAAGTCGGTGAGATTATGGCGGCTATGAATGAGGCCACAGAAACAAAAAACTGATTAGCCTCGCCGGGATGATGGCAGCAGACAGGGACGCGCTCCTGTGCGATCTCGCGGAGACCTATCATGTGTATGATTTCAGAGCGCTCCCGGCACTGACGCTGGCGGCGCTCTGTTGCGGTTTGCGGGAGGATTCACGAATCCGGCAGAAGATGGCCGGGGTGAAGATCTCGCGCATGGAGGCGCTGATGGTCATCGCAGACAATCTGACGATCATCCGCCACGGTCTGTTTGCCAAAGAGAATGCGGCAAGACCGGCTCTGTTTGCCGACCAAATCCAGAAGGAAAAAGAAGCATTCGGGTTTAGTTCCGGTGAGGATTTCGTGAGAGCGAGAAACGATCTGGTAAAGAGGGCACAATAATGTCTGATATCGGAAAAGCATATGTTGAGATAATCCCTAAGGCCCCAGGGATCGAAGGTAAGATCGGGCAGCTCGTAGCTCCGGGAGCAAAGAGCGCCGGAGAAAAGGGTGGAGCCGAAGCCGGCGGCGGCATGGTCAACGGGATGAAAAAAGCCCTGGCAGGGCTTGCGATCGGTGGCACGATAGCGGCTGGCATTAAGGCGTCATTGGATGAGGGCGGGAAGCTGCAGCAGTCCTTTGGCGGCTTAGAGACGATTTACGGCGATGCGGCGGACGCGGCGAAGAAATACGCACGCGAAGCGCAAGCGGCTGGCATATCGACGAATAGCTATGCTGAGCAGGCCGTCAGCTTTGGTGCCTCGCTGAAACAGGCGTTCGAAGGTGATACGGCAAGAGCGGCAGAGGCGGCGAACACAGCCATCCTTGATATGGCGGATAATGCCGCGAAGATGGGCACGCCACTGGAATCCATCCAGAATGCCTATTCTGGATTTGCAAAACAAAACTATACGATGTTGGATAACCTAAAACTGGGTAAACAGTGCCAAATTGCTCAGTATAAACCATGTGAAAACGGTGAAAACCTTATGTTTGCGGCATAAGGCAATACCGTGCTAAACCTGTTGAAACCCTCTAAAATGTATGATAATATGAAATTATCAAATACGTGAAGGAGGGCATAGAAATGACTTGGATCAAAATAAAGCGCAATAATAACTACTCGGTAAACGAAAACGGAGAAGTCAGGAACGACAGAACCGGACGCATCAAAACGCCGTTTGTAAACAAGGCAAACAATTATTTAACGGTTGATTTGTACGAAGGAAATAAAAGTCAGAAAGTTCCGATTCACCGTCTCGTTGCTGAAGCGTTTATCCCGAACCCCGAAGAAAAACCCACAATAGATCACATAGATGGCAATCGGCAAAACAATGCTATATCTAATCTCAGGTGGGCGACATATTCCGAAAACAATTCAAGATTCGATACATTAGGCGTGAGAAGCGAAAGAATCAAAGTAACGCATTATGTTGAGAAAAGGAATAAGAGGGGCGGAGGACATGAGGCGTGGTTAAACGTCGATATGGTTCTGTACTTCAACCGAATCAGAGACGCCGCTGACCATTTTGGATGTAATCAGAGCAATATCACTTTGATGCTGAAAAGTGGAAGAATCGGAAGACGTGGGAAAATGCGCGGTTACAAGTTTGAATACAACAGGGAAGTGTAACGACTATCGAAACGGCAGAGAGATCTGGAACGGAGTAGAGTACACGCAAGCGCGTGGAAGTGCATGGGAGCGGAAACGCTCAAGAGATAGTCTGACCTGCGCGAATATATAAAGGCGCAGCAGTTCATAAGAGAACGGCATAAGATTAGCGACCTTATGTGAACATAATTGTATGGTGGCACTAAATCTGAGATGGAGCGACTGCTCGAAGACGCTGAAAAGCTGTCCGGGCAGGAGTACGACATCAGCAATCTGGGTGATGTGTACGATGCGATCCATGTGATCCAGCAGGACCTTGGCCTGACCGGTGTAGCTGCGGCGGAGGCATCGCAGACATTCTCGGGATCCTTCGGTGCTATGCAGGCGGCGGCGCAGAATGTTCTGGGCTCGCTGGCGATGGGGGAGAACGTGCAGGAATCAATGCAGCAGTTGCTGACATCAACGAGCACGTTTATATTCGGCAATTTTGTACCGATGATTTCGCAGGTGGCGACAACGCTGCCGGGAGCACTGGCACAGGGGATCCAGACGGCCATCCCGATGATTGCGACGCAGGGACCGGCGATGATCAACCAGCTCGTAAGCGGCGTCACATCCGGAGCGCCTGCTCTGATGACAAAGGCGGCCTGGCTGATTACGCAGGCCGGGGCTGCGATCACGGCAAACCTTCCGGCGATCCTTGACAAAGGCGTGGAGATGGTTGGGCAGATTGCAGCAGGGCTTCTGGCCGGCATCCCGTCGCTCGGAAGCGGGGCGGCGTCCATCGTTTCGACGCTGGGTGAATTCATATGGGCGAATGTGCCAGTGCTGGCACAAAAGGGCGGTGAAATGCTCGGAGCGCTGGCAGGAAACATCATAGCCAATCTGCCGCAGATCGGGGCCGCAGCCATCCAGATCGGCGGGGCGATCATGACGCAGCTCAACCGGCTGCCGTGGTTGGCCTTGGAGGCTGCCGGGCAGCTGATACGTGGCATCGTGACCGGGATCACATCCAACTGGGGATCTGTCGGCACGGCGATCACGGGAACGGTGAACACGATCATCAATGTCCTGCGGACGCTCCCGTCAAGGGCGAAAGCGATCCTTAACCAGCTGTCGACCTTTATATCGACGACCTGGACCACCATCAAGGGCAGGGCATCGTCTATGTGGCAGAGCATCAAAAACGCCATCACGGAGCCGATTGAAGCCGCGAAAAAGAAAGTGGGCAGCATTATCGACGGGATCAAGGGAATGTTCCCTCTGTCGATCGGAAAGATCTTTTCGAACATCAAGCTGCCGCACATCTCCGTAAGTGGCGGAGAGCCGCCATACGGCATTGCCGGCAAAGGATCCCTGCCCAGCTTTTCGATCGAGTGGAATGCGAAAGCCATGAACAATCCCTATATGTTCTCCGGCGCTACTCTGTTTGGAGCCGGTGAAGCAGGGGATGAGATCATGTATGGTCGGCAGAACCTCATGCGCGATATCCGCGAGGCTGCCGGCGGTGGCGGGACATACACATGGAACATACAGGTGGACGGCACGGAGAACCCGGAAGAGTTCGCCAACCGGCTCGTGCGTGAGCTGCAGCTGATAACGAGGACGGCATAATGTCAAAGAAAACGAACAAGCCGAAAACGAAAGCCCCTACCGGGTTGACGATAGCCAGACAGGGAGACAGCTATGTTTTTTCCTGGAAGATCGGGGACGCCAACTATGGGGACGGCCAGAGCCTGGAATGGCGCGTGAACGACGGCCCGTGGAACGCGGTCAAGATAGGCAAGGCTGTAACCAGCAAGGCTGTCACGATCAAGAAAAGCGACTATAACCCCACCGGGAAGACGATCATGTCGAGCGTATCTTTCCGTGTCAAGGGTAATAGGAGCACATACACGAAGGGATCCGGCAAGAAGAAAAAGACATACAGGCCGACGGTATCCGATTGGGCCACGAAGACGGAAAAGATCTTAGTGCCGGATGTGAGCAACGTGGTGGCGGAGCTGTCCGACACCATGGACAATGTCACGACATTTACATGGACCTGTCCGGATCCAAGCGAGGGAGCAAAGATCTTTGCGCGGGTTGAATACCAGACAATGCTCATCCATGACTGCAATGTAAAGGATGGCGCGAAGCTCGCATGGGCATCCACGCAGAGGGGCTGGGCAACCGGCACGAGTGCCGCCGCGTACAGTTACGAGGTGACGGAAGACACATCCCTCATACAGCAGAATGTCCTTGCGTGGACGCGCTGGGTGCGGATCCGCGCTGTCGGCCCTGCAGGAGCCTCCGCGTGGCGCTATGCGTCGCACATCTATTGCACGCCATATCAGGCAGAGATCCTGGACGCGAGCGCGAAAGCGATGGGCAACAATGTTTTGTCTGTCGCGGTGAAGTGGAGAGCACAGGCCACGACCGCGCGACCGATCGACACAACGACGGTGCAGTACGCGATCCCCACGCCGGACGCGGGGATGATGTGCCCGGCCGGTGCGAGCTGGACGGATGTAGCTGTCTCCCGGGACACCTCTGGCACGGATTATGCCGGATGGCAGATCGGTGACGCGATCCCGCAGGACAAGGCTGTGTTCGTGCGCGTAAACACGCAGCATGACCGGAATGTCAAATACGGCAATCCGAAGATGGTATATGCAGGCGCGCTTCCGGCGCCGTCCAATCTGAGCGTGACGGCAGACCAGACCACGCACAGGGCAACGATCACGGCGACGAACAATTCGACAATCGCGGACTCTTTCCTCGTGGTGCATTTTGAATATGTCGAAAGCGCCTCAAAAGGCTCTGTGACATTCCCCATCGCGGTCATCCCGAAGGGATCCACACAGGTGACGGTACAGTGCCCGAATTGGAGCAGCTTTGTGAGCTTTTCGTTCGTGGTGCAGGCCATGGTCGGACAGTGGCGGCAGGCGAACGCGCCAAACCACAGCGCGGTCATCGTATGGAATACTGCCATGCGGTCCGATGTCATCCGGCAGGGCGGCGTCGTCCCGAAAGCACCCACCATCAGCCTGGCACAGACGGACATCCCCGGCACGGTGATGGTAAACATCGGATGGGAGTGGGATGCTGCCAATGCGTGCGAGATCTCGTGGGCAGAGCATCCTGATGCGTGGGAATCTACGGATCAGCCGCAGACATACAGGATCGAGAACCAGGCACCGCCGGCGTGGCGGATATCCGGCCTGTCGATGGGCATGACATGGTATATCCGCTGTCGTTTGATCATGATATCGGGGGACGATGAGACCCTGGGTGAATACTCGGAAACTAAGTCGATCAACCTTGCCTCTGCCCCGCTCAAACCGACGCTGGCGCTCTCTGCCGGCACGATCATCGCGGACAGCTCGCTGAAAGCCGTATGGTCGTATGCCACGACAGACGGCACGGAGCAGGCGCTCGCAGAAGTGGCAGAGGCGGTGGATGGCGCGAATCCCCGGCTGATAACGACGGTATCCTCCGGGCAGAGCGCGGTAATCACGGCAAGACAGGCACAGTGGGCGGTCGGCACGACGCACAGGATCATCGTTAGAGTGACGTCCGGCTCCGGGCTGCGGTCTGAGTGGTCGGATCCGGTAGCCGTCAGTGTAGCAATGCCCCTTGTGGCAGCCATCACGCAGACATCGCTGGTGGCGGAGACGGTCACGGTTGACGGCGTGGCGCGGCATGTGAACTCTCTCAAAGAGTTCCCATTGTCGATCATTGCGACGGGTGCCGGCGCCGGCGGGCTGACCACGGTGATCATCGAGCGGGCAGAGACCTATCATGTGGACCGGCCGGACGAAACGGATTACAACGGTTTTGAGGGCGAAACGGTCTGCATCATGTCCCATCTGGGCGAAGGATCATTTACCATCGAGCAGGACGACTTGATCGGCATCCTGGACGATGGTGCCAAATACCGGATCATCGCCACGGTGCAGGATGGCCTGGGGCAGAGTGATGAGGCGTCCCTTGATTTTGAGGTGCACTGGACGCATCAAGCGCTCATGCCGCTTGCGTCCATCCGCTCTGACCGCACAGCGCTCGTGACCTTTATCACTCCGATTGCTCCTGCGGGAGCAGCTGCAGGGGACACCTGTGATATTTACCGGCTGTCTGTGGATAAGCCGGAGCTGATTTACCGCGGTGCACAATTCGGGACAACCTATGTGGATCCCTTCCCGACCATCGGCGAATACGGTGGACACCGCATCGTGTTCCGCACTGCGAATGGGGATTACGTCACGGCCGAAAACGAGCTCGCATGGATTGATACGGACGAATTCGACGGAGACCTGATTGAGACCGGGGCGAATGTGATCAACTTCGGTGCGGGCAGAGTAGAGCTCGAATACAATGTGGATATCTCGAATTCCTGGAAAAAGGACTTTGAGGAAACTGCATACCTGGGCGGCAGCATACAGGGCGACTGGAATCCTGCTGTCTCCCGAACGGGAACGGTGAGCGGCGTGGCCGTCTCAACCTCCGAGCAGGACACAATCCGCGCCATGAGACGGCTGGCAACGCACGCCGGCATCTGCCATGTGCGCACGAAGGATGGATCATCCTATCCGGCAGATGTGCAGGTGTCTGAATCCTACAAGGTAAACGAGGGGCATAAGATGGCGGCCTTTAACCTCAAGATCACTCGCGTGGATCAGGAGGATCAGGATGGCATGACCTATGCCGAATGGGCGGAGACGCAGGGAGGAACGGCATGAGATGGGACAAAGGCTATTCCGCGGCGTATTACATGACGATCGTGGATCCTGTCACCTGGCGGGATGTGGCTCGGATCCGGATCACGGACGGGCAGATCTCCCGCACGGATGAAGGGCTGCGGCAGTCGGCGGACATCGAATGTCATAACTATCGGCAGGGCATCGAGCAGTGGATCCGGGTTTATCTGGACACAAAGCAGGAAGGTGACAGCGCCCACGAAGCGCTGTTTACCGGCCTTGCCACCTCTCCCGAAGCGGACATCAAGGGCGCCTATGAAGTGAACCGGGTGACCTGCTATAGCGTGCTCAAGCCGGCAGAGGATGTGTATCTCCCGCGTGGGTGGTATGCGCCGGCAGGCGCTGACGGGGCGACGATGGTCAAAGAGATGCTGCATGTCTGCCCGGCCCCTGTGGTGGTGGCAGACGGGTCTCCGGCCATCGACGACAACATCATCGCAGAAGACCAGGAGACGCGCCTTACGATGGCGGATAAGATCCTGCAGGCGATCAACTGGCGGATGCGCATCGACGGAGACGGGACGGTGAACATTGAACCCTATCCGATTGACGCGGCGGTTATATTTGACCCGCTGGAAAACGATGTGATTGAAACGGAGATCAAGGTCACGGCGGACTGGTACTCCTGCCCGAATGTGTTCCAGGCGATCTCCGGCACGCAGTCGGCGACGGTGAGAGATGAGGATATAAACAGTCCGCTGTCCATCCATAACCGTGGCCGCGAGGTGTGGGCCCGCGAAACGAACGCGAAGCTGTCGAACGCAGAGAGCATCGGGGAGTATGCCGAACGGCGGCTGAATGAGCTGCAGAGGGTGCAGCAGACGGCTGAATATGACAGGCGGTATATCCCAGGGATTTATCCGGGAGACATCGTACAGCTGCATTACGCGGTGCTGTCCGGCTTTTTCACGGTGCAGAGCCAGACAATCGAGCTGGGGCACGCTGCGAGGACATCTGAGCGGATCATGGCGGAGGTGAGCGCATGAATAACACATCAAGCATCGTCCGGACGCTGAAAGAGTCGATAGAAAAGGGCTCTGAGAAGAAGACCGGCGGTTATGACACAATCGCGACCGTGAGCTATATCGAAGATGGTGTGGCGTGGGTGCGGATCCCAGGCGGGGACGACGACACACCTGTCTCTATGACAATGGCGGCAAAAGCCGGTGATCGTGTGCAGGTGCGCGTGGCAAACGGCGGAGCATTTATGATCGGTAATGCCACGAGCCCGCCGACGGATGACAGCACGGCGCTGATGGCTGCCCAGGCTGCGGCGAAGGCCGGTGTAGCTGCCAGGAACGCCCAGAGCAGCGCGAACACTGCGGACGCCCGTGCGGCGGATGCTCTGGTTCTGGCGAATGGGAAAAACAAGATCTATTACCGGTCAACGGCCCCGAACACGGATCTTACGACGGGTGATCTGTGGTTTAACACATCAGAGGGCAATGCAATCTATGAGTACACCGGGACGCAGTGGCAGCTCCGGCAGCTCGCGCAGGGCGCTCTCGCAGCAAAATCAGTGACAGCAGATGAGATTTATGTAAACAGTCTGTCAGCAATCAGCGCAAACATCGGAACGATCACGGCGGGAGTGCTGAAATCTAGTGATTATCGATATACATCAGGCAATTATTCCGCCTCAGGCATGATCGTGGATCTGAACAACAAGATCATCCGGACGCCGAAGACAGCCATCCTCGCGGATGGCACGATTTACAGTACGGCTGTCAACCTGACCGGCTATGTCAATGCCACGAGCGGCAAAATCGGCCCGTGGAGCATATCCGACACCAGTATATACTATAATGACGCAACGACAGGCAGGGTGGCAAGTTTTTCACCCGGTTCTGTAATGGGTGGCATAAACAATCAAAGGTACTCACTCGATGCGGCAGGTGTTCTTGAGTTAAACGGAAGCGGTGGGACTTATCCGTCAGTAACTTTAACTGACCTATCAACAGATTTACGCGGGGAGATGTATGTCGGTTCGCTATATCTCAATAGCAAGGAGACATTAAGCGTATCCGGCTCCAAGCTTTATGTTGGCGGGAACGATTTCACTGGCGTGTACATTATGGGAGGCAACACATTTGTTAACTCGAATGGCGAACTCAATACTCTGCGTCTCTATGTGAATCAGAAACTTGCTATGCAGGCTGGAGATACCTGGCTCCGCATCAACGACACAGGGGAGAATACGAGTGGCGTGTATTTTGGTTCATCTTTTGTGCGAACAGATGGCGATGCGAGAATCGGTTCTGGCGCTGCAGATACATTGTTTACTGACTTGAACAAAGGCGCTGTTGCCGTCAGATATGGTTCGTATAATGCCCTGCAAATCATAGCAGATGCCGCAGGAACAGCACGAATCTGGCGAAGAACAGCGAATAACACATCCTTTAACCTGATTTCTTGTGCCAATAATAGTGGAGAGGTAACGACAGGCGGCACAAAGTGGATATTCCCAATCCGTACCGATTTTACGTCCGACCTGTACTTTACCGACTACTCGGACACGCTCCGCAAGCCAGTGGCATCTACAAGTGCTGACGGAGGAAGAGTGGCATATTTGCAGATGACTTCCAATACGCAAGCTAGAATTGGTGGTCAGAACGGCACGGCCGGGAGCGCGATAGCAAACAGGACATGGACGGTATCGTCATCTGACATCCGTCTGAAAGAGCATATCGAAGACACGAAGGTGACTGCGCTAGACACGCTCAACGCCATCCGTCTCCGGGAGTTTGACTGGAAATCTGACCATGACCACTGGCAGATAGGAATGATCGCCGATGAGGTGGAAAAGATTGACCCGAAGCTGGCAACAGGTGGTGGATACAATGAAGACGGAAGCATGAACATCAAGAGCATCGACACGTTTTATCTCACAGGCTATCTGGTAAAGGCTATACAAGAGCTGTCGGCACAGATCAAAGCACTCAAGGAAGGAAAAGCGGCATGAAGAACATTGAAATCTGCGGAATCGTAACTGCGTACACGAGCGGGAAGAGCACCATGAAGCTGCCGGCGGCGGTGGCATGGAAGCGCCGGGTCAACATGAGCAGGCTGATGGATGCGAAAAAGATCATCGATGAGGCTCTGCAGGAGATCGGCAAGCAGTACGCAGACGATGAGCACAGCACGGAGAAGGACGGGCAGAGAACCGTGAAGCCGGAGTACCTGCCAGAATACCTCAAGGCCCAGGCGGAGATCATGGAGCAGGAAACCGATGTAGCTGTCCAGACGATCCGGATCGAGGACGTCGGGGACATCACCCTGTCAGACGATGACATGAACACGTTGGCATTTATGATCGCGGAGTAAAGGAGAAAAAGCAATGGATCTGTTGAAAGAGCTGCACTTTAACGGATGGTGGATCGTGGCCCTGCCGACTATGTTGATGGGTCTGGACATCATGACCGGCCTGATTTATGCGTGGACCTCAAAAACCTTTGAGAGCTCAAAGATGCGCACGGGGCTGGGGAAAAAGTTCGGAGAGATGGCATACATCGTGATCGGGATCGCGGCCACTGTGGCCATGGATCTGCCGCAGTACATTCTTTGTGGGATCGCGGCGTATATCATATTTATGGAGCTGCTGTCGATTATGGAGAACTGCGACAAGCTGGGGGCTCCCGTGCCGAAATTTGTCAAGACCGCATTTGCCACGGCAGAGACAGCCTTGCAGAGTGACAGCTATGCAGAGCTTATGGCTAAGCTGTCGAAGATGGACAAAGCCCAGCTGGAAGAGGTGAAAAAGCTGCTCAGTGAGCATAAGGAGGTATAACCATGTTGCAGACGCGGAACTATGTGCTGCCGCTGGACCCGGACAATAACCCCGGATGGGTGATGCTGGCACAGAACGAGGACGGGCGGGATCTCGTTTTCACGCTCTCAGGCAATGGCACGGTGAACATCCCAGAAGGATCCACCGCGGTGATCTCCGGCAAAAAGCCGGACGGGACTGTATACACGGCCACCTGCGCCTATGCGGACATGAAAGTGACCGTGCCGGAGACCCTGCAGATGACTGCAGTCCCTGGTGAGTGGCAGGCTGTTATCCGGATCCTGTACAACGGGGAGACGATCGCATCTGCACGGATCCGCTTTTCCGTTGACGCAGATCCGACCGGCGGAGATCTGCCCTCTGACAGCCAGCTCGACGGGGCTGTGGCAGAGGCTAAGTATTACGCCGAGACTGCCCGCTCTGCCGCCTATGGCTCTCCCCTCACTGCCGCGACTGCTGCCGACATGATCGACACGACCCGGGTCTATGTGTACACGGGC
>Ga0326512_10001443_pt1 | contig 18382 bp, 15 predicted proteins | sample 1_2617_0518_D_FD_203652 | JGI IMG/M metagenome (GOLD analysis project Ga0326512, IMG submission 203652) | Bovine rumen microbial communities from UC Davis, California, United States - 1_2617_0518 | ecosystem: Host-associated > Mammals > Digestive system > Stomach > Rumen | place: USA... | reverse complement strand
GGTGTGAGAATGTGGTATTGGACAAGAAGAATGGTTGCCCATAGCTATATTGTCTATTTCCTAATTCTACTTGCAGGCTGTATTTCTTATAGACCTTATTTGTCAAGTCATTCATGTTTTCAAGTGTCGGGGCAGAATTCTTCGGCTTGATGGCAAATACAACCACATTCAAATCTGGTTGTTTGTTTGACAATGGGATTATCTCATAGTTGGCTGTTTCACTCGCACGATGTAAAATAGTATTCCATTGGCTAATCCATGCATACAATTCACGAGTTGCCAAAAGCGAATCTCGTACAATAGTTCCATAGCCATTTACAGTTAAAGGGATACACTTGTTTGTCAGCCACAAAGACGCAGCAGAAGCACCAGGTTTAGAACCTTCAAGTATGAATGGCGCAAAGGCGCTAATACAATTCCCTCGCTTCTCATTGGAATCCTCCCCATAGAAATCGCCTAAGGCATGAAGAGGCGGCTTATGAACAAGGGCCGAATTATCTAAGGACGTGATATAAGGAGCATCTTGGGCTATCAGATGCCTGATTCTATCATTTTTAAACGCAATGATACCACATGGATACGGCAGGTATCCTTGCTTATGAGGATCTATTGTCACCGAATCAACATATTTAAAAGCCAGATATGCAGAGACAAAATTTTCATCATCGCCGCACAACTCACATGACATTGACCTTTTGTAATCGATATTCAATTTGTAGTTTGTGAAATACCGCAATTCTTTAATTCTGTCTTCCAATGTTAAATTAAGGAAAGACATATAGTTCTCTTTTATACGCTTCGCTTCTTCGTCATCCTTTTTTAGTTCACTATAGGATGTTTCGTTCCATAATTCAAATAAATCCAAATAAAAGCCTTTCATGCATTTTAAAGCAAATTCATACTCCTCTCGCTTTGCATAATCTATGATGAGTTCCAATTCTTTAGCCAACTTGCTGTCTAATTTAAGAATCGAATTGTAAGGCTTTAGAACCTGTCTTTCTTCTTCCAATTTCTCTATTCTTGTATTGACAAATTTACTAATATTGGCATTCTTCCGATTGCGTTGATTATCCACATACTTTTTCAATAAAGGTAAGGCATCTATAGATTCTTTATGCTTCTGCACAAACTCGTCCATAGGGCAATCTGTAGTTAAATCTTTGTATTTACGCAACTCAGCCTTGACAATGTTATATCGATTAGTAAATGTTGTTTCGTCTTCTGCTGTATTAGGATATTTTGCGTCAATTTCTCCTTGCATCTGGGTCTTCTTGTCTTTGACCATAGCCTCCATACAAGTTTTAATGGCTTTTAAGCTACTTAAAGTATCGGTATAAATTGCTTCGCCATTGAATTTATAATGGAGCTTATTTGCTATAATCCTAAACTTTTGTTCGGGTTCCAGTTGCAGGATGGTCTTGGAATAACCTCCCCATGCAGAATCAACATGAATCCAGAAGCTGAAGTTTCTTTCTTCAAATTCTTTACGCATGTCATATATCTTATGAATCGGGTCTATTGCTCCCTCTTCTGTTGTGCCGACAATCCCAATTACAGCTAATGGGGATATATGTTCTGCCATACATACCTCTATCGCCTCCCTAAGTTTGTTGGTATCCATCCTGAAATCTGGGCCAATCTCAATGAACTTGATGTTGTTTCTTCCTATTCCCAGCAAATCGGCAGCCTTATGGATACTATAGTGAGCCGTTCCCGACACAAAGATTGCAAGCGGATATTCCGAAAGTAATCTTCCCATATTATTAGAAAGACTATAGTCTGACTTGTTTAGGTATGCCATTGCCTCCTTAGAAGCCTTCTTCATGTCAATCTCCCAGCCTTCTTCACCAATATGCTTTTCTTTTACGAAGTCTACGTAAGCCTGAATATATTTGGACAGCAAATAAATGGATTCTGTTGGTTTGATGTTAATCAAATCAAAGTTATCAAACTCCAGAATATCCTTTATAACACCCTTAGGATTCTTGAGCTTCACGGATAATTGGGGCAACTCATTTAAGATGACATCCTTTATAGATAACGGAAGATACTTGACACATCTAGCAACCCACAAGGCTTCAATGTTCGCTAATGTCCCGCCAGAGGCAATATGTGCCCAACCAAATTCCTCCTTCAGTTGCTTGTTATAGGCTTTTCTCTCGCTTGCTTTATTGGATTTAGGTGGTACTGGCGGAAGCTTAAATCCTATCATATGGAGAATCTTATTGCACGCCTCGATTTCCCATTCCGCAGTAACAGGAGCTGCTTCTGTTGTTACATTATTGGGATTATATAGCAGTCCACCAATATACCCAAGCAATGAGGGCATCGTAACATCGGAAAGCATATGTGCGATATAGCGCGGATTATAAAAGGGGAAATTACGCCTTAATGCAGCAAGAAACTCATGCACATTCTGATATAATTTGTCGTTCTCTTCATCGAAGATATGCTGTTCGCTTCTTGTAATCAGCAAAGGGTCATCGGGGAAATAATTCTTTCGCCAATGAAAACAATCATTCACCATTACATTGAGTAAGTCCTCAAATGTAGATGCATTTTCAGCCTTGGGGCCTATAAACCACGATAAATTCTTGTCCATATAACTGCCACATTAATCATTAAACATACAATTTGGGCGCAAATTTACATCAATTTGCTTTGATAACATGAATTACAAGCGTTGTTTATTTTATGTATGCGTTTCTATTGATTCTAAAATATAGATGACTCGTTATCAAGCAGATAGCCGCATGTCAAACTGTATTCTTTGACGTTTTACACAAAAAACGAAACGTTTGTAACTTTTCCTTAGAATTTGAAGTAAATCATGATTCTGTGCAAAAAATATCCGTAAGTGCCTTCTGGATACTCCAAAACAGGCTTTACGCAGACCTTCTATGCACATCCATTCAGCCGCAAACTATTGGTCTGCTATTTGATTAATGATTGAAAAATCAAGAATAACAATGGTTGCCCATTAATTTTAAGGGCAAAAAGCACAATTACGACAACTCCAACTGTTGAAAATATAATGGTATGTCCATATTTAATAAAAAGCATTTTTTTTAGATTCTTATACATATTTACTTCCCTAATTGTAATTGTTCCTTAACAAGATGATAATAATATCCATTAGTTAAGATTAAATCTGAATGTTTCCCACATTCCATAATCTTTCCGTTTTGAAGCACAACAATTTGATCGGCATTCATAACTGTGCTTAATCGATGAGCAATGGTAATAACGGTCTTACCACTTAAGAATCCTTGAAGTTTTTCATAAATACATTTTTCTGTAGTTGCGTCCAATGAAGAGGTTGCTTCATCGAACATAATAATTGAAGGATTTTTGTAGACAGCCCGAGCAATAAGTATTCTCTGCTTCTGACCACCAGAAACGCCATTGCCACCTGCTCCCAATTTTGTTTTCATTCCTTGCGGCAGTCGATTAATAAAACCTTCTAACTGTGCTATTTCAACAGCTTTTTTTAAAAGCATTTCATTTATTGGGGCATCTCCTGTAGCAATGTTACGCTCAAGAGTATCCGAAAATATATATCCGTCTTGCATTACAACACCACTCAATCCGCGAAGACTGGATGCTGTAATATCTTTTAAATCCAAATCACCTACTTTTATTGTCCCATTGTAGTTGTTATAGTACTTAAGAAGAATCTTCATTAGAGTAGTTTTCCCACTACCACTTTCACCCACAATTGCAGTGGTTTTACCAATTGGAATAATTAGTGAGATATCATTAAGCGCCTTTGGCGCTCTGGCTCCTCCATAACTAAAACTTAAGTTTTTGATTATTATTGAACTATTCTCTTCCCGGAGACTCTCGCCCATTTCTCTAAAAGACATCGCATCTTCATTATCAAGCAACTGTACTTCATTTAATCGCTCATAACTTAAACAAGCATATTGGAAACTTCTAACGAAATCTATGACTTGACTAACCGGTCCGCTTAACGAACCAATAATATAAGATATAGCTAATAACATGCCTAATGACATTTCTCCATGGATAACACCACATACAGCCATGAAGACGATAATTATATCTTTAAGTTTGTTGAAAGCCGCGAATCCAATCTTATCCAATTGTACCAATTTCTGAATTTTGATATCTATATCTAATAACTTAAGCTGGCTGTCTTTCCAACAATCAAGTTGGTAGCCTTCAGTTTTATTTAATTTGATTTCAGATATTCCATTGATAATCTCAAATACAGATTGTTGAGTGTTACTTTGTAACCCAAAACGTCCATATTCCATTTTCTTTTCCTTGTTGACATAATATGCTGACCATAACAAAGAAATAGCAGTCACCCCTCCATAGACAAACATTATCCTTTTGTCATAAGAAGCCAATAATAATATGTACACAAAAAAATTGAGAAACGAAAATATCACCGTTACACTACTTGAAGTAAGAAAGTTTTGAATTCTCTCATGGTCGTTAATTCGAGTAGTGAAATCTCCAAGTTGTTTGGTTTCAAAAAAAATAAACGGCAGTTTGATTAGTTTGTTCAGAAAAGAAGATATAATATCAATATTGATAATTGAATTGCTATATAATAAAGTCCAGTCTCTTACAATGGAAATCACGGTTTCCCCTAAAAATAGAAACAATTGTGCTAATAAAAAGACAAGAACGACATTGACATCTTTACTTTTAATTCCCATATCAATTAGAGATTGGGTAAGAAAAGGAAATGCCATAGCAAAAAGGCTGGAAAAAAGCATAGCACAGAACAATATAGAATACTCATGCTTAAATTTTTTCAGATATGCTATTAGATTTCTTTTTATATTTAGATGATGTTCTTTGGGAATTCTTTTAAAAAAATCGGCTGTTGGTGACATTAGCAAAGCTATACCGTCACCGTCGGCACCACACCAATGTGATTTGAACTGAGGCTCAGAGAGTTTTATCCTTCCAAAAGAAGAATCAGATACATAGAAGTATGTTTGTCCTGTCAGAAATGATTTGCGAACGCTATAAAGGACAACATAATGGCAATTATTCCAGTGCAGAATGCATGGAAACGGCCTATCTGAGCTTAATTTCTCTACAGATGTTTTCACAGCTAATGTTTGAAAGCCTATTTCCATGGCTGCATCTTCTAAATCTGATAAGCCTACACCATCCTTTGACAAACAACAATATTCCCTCAATTCTTGAATGGCGTATTTCTTGCCGTAAAATTTGCAAATTGCTGCAAGTGAGGAAGGAGCACAATCCATCTGATCATACTGTAGAATACAAGGGAAAGGACGAAACTTTTCTCTAAAGTCCATAATTTATTATCTTATTCTGATTACCCGTATGGATTATATTTGCATGATGCTGGCTTAGAATGAATATTCCCCCCCACAGTATGTGCCCTGCAATCAAGACAATTATATCTAAACTCGCAATCTTTGCAAACTTCAATATCTTCCTTCTTAATTTCCCAATATTTTCTAAATTCCTGCGACGCAACAATATTACCCAATCCCATCCCCAGATTGTAGGTCTCTGGAAGAGAGGGACAGTTCTTTACCTTTCCGTTCCTGTCGAGCGATACTTTCTTAAATAAGCATGAATTATAATCCTTGCTCATTAGAAAAAACCTTCTATTACCATATACTTGACAGTATTTATTAACTATTCCACATTTACCACTATCGAGTTTATCTTCAATATAGACCACACTTCCTATTTGCACATCTACATTACCTTCACCTCGTTCGTAATAATCTTTAGCAGAAGAAAAAGGAGCATTGTAAAGAAAGATGTTAGATATTTGAGCATATTCAAATAGAATGTTGCAACATTCCTCATAAGTTATAATTGAGGAATTGTCAATATGTATTTCGGCATAATTAAGTTCATAATTTTGAATTAATTCCGCAATTTCTTTTAATGATGAAAAGCCAGAAAAAGAAAATAACCGAATTTGAACATCTCTACAATTCACAGAATCCAATTCGCTAAGAAAGTTCTTGACGGTATCTATGTCACTATGCTCTTCGTCTATTTCTATTATAGCATCTGTTATCTGCTGAAAAGAATCATTCAGTTTTGATGAAATAGGTGGGAAAAGCGAAATGTTGTCTGTCAGAAATGCATACTCCTTTTCAAGCATGAAATCAATAAACTCAAAAAGATGGACATGTGATTTTTCATCAACCATTTCCAATATTTCATAGATCTTATGCCTGTCAAGTAACATACAGAGTTCATAGTATTCATTTGAAACAAAATCTGCATAGTTACGGATAAAATCTTGTATTAGAGTACGTCTGTATCCTCTTGTCATTGTACAGCTTGAAGACAAAACGAAATAAGAAGAAAGAAAGGACTTATTCATCATTATTATTAATATTTGATACGATTTTAGTATAATCATAAAGCATTCCGAAACGTCGGTTTGGAGCATCATTTCGCATGACTAATGTTCCTGTATTCGGGTTGAGATACATAAGTTGGTCTTCGATTTTTTGGTCAAGCATATCGTTAGAATAGATGCGCCTAAAAAATAAAGGCAAATTCTGTATCTGCTCATCATTAAGTATTATTTTCTTGAGTTCCATAAACTAAATAATTAGCAATGACTTGTTCTAAATTGTAATTACAAGGGATACTTGTCATTTGAAATTGACCAACAGGATTGATTTCCAAAAAGACATAATTCCCTTTCTTATCAACAACAATGTCTGCAGAGCCACAATTTAAATCGAAATATCGGAATAGCCGTTCCAACTTCTCCTCTATGTCACAAGGTAATTTAAACGGTTCAACCTTATTAGGCCTTTCTACGCAATATTTACGAAAATCTATCTCAGTTTGTTTGTTGTTTTGTGAAAAAATTGCCATGGAATAAAATCGGCCATCGAGATAGAATGAACGAATTTCATACTTTTTTTCAATTTTTTCCATAATAAGAGATGGGAATAAAGGAACGTTCTTGCCATGCATTTCGTCTTTAGTGTACGCCTCTGTATAACTATAATATGCTTTGTTGTTATGGAAATGGTATACTCCGTCTTCTATGGCTTTTACCACAAATGTATCACTTATATTATTGAATTTCTCGATTTGATTGAGATTAGTAATCACGGCATAACTAGGAATGTTAATTCCAAACTTCTTGGCTATTTCAAGAGTAAACAGCCTATTTAATCCCATGTGATTTGGATTGCCAATATGAATGGGGCATCTTTCATATATAATATTATTAATATATTCTTTCAATGATGAAAATTCATAATTAAGAATATTGCGATCTCCTTGAATGAGGAAATCAAGATTTCCATCCTCCGCATCAATTTTAGAAGGATAGTTTGGTAAAAGTGTCTGCTTTGTTAATCCTGTCCTACGCCACCAACAAGCAGACGCCTCCAACAAATCATATATCTGTTCACTTTTTTTATCCCGAAAGATAATTTTATCATTACCAATATATTCGAAACACATATCAGGAGTACCCATGGAAATTTCCAATACATCCTGTGACATATCTCGAAGTCTTTCCTTGATATCCCTTGTGGAAATATCGTTGCTTTCAGAAAATATTAATATCATAAAATTATTAAGAACCGTAAATTCTGAAAGGCTGTGCCAAAAGCCATAAAAAGGGATTCCCAAATTATAATTCTTGACACAGCCAAATCATAAACTCAAATCACTTATTTCCAAACGCGCTCAATAGTGTCATTTGAATTGTTCTCGCGATCAGCCCCCTGACTTCTGGTAATTCCACAGCAAGACTGAGTCGCACCTCCGGCACATTCGCCAGAGCCACCCCCCTGGACAGTCATCATTTCATTTAGAGAAATGCTGTCATTTCTGAATGATTTCAAATTAATTTTCATTTTTCTTATATAATTGGTTTTTAACTAGGATCAGAATCTACAGTGCTTCGATCAGGGTCAGTTGCACAACTGCATGATGAATTTGCCTGCGACTTAGTTGTCCCATGCTCTGGGCAGCTACCACTACCACCACGCACTGTCATCAGTTCATCCAGTGCAATACTGTCTTCTTTAAAAGACGAGAGATTAATCTTTTTCATATTTTTTTAATTAAATGAGAAGTGTTCTTTTCTAGGCATCCACTATTTCCTTTTGTATTTATCGATAAAATACTTCTTCAATATCTGATGTAACAAAAATGCCAAATGATGTCAACATTAGGATTCTTTTCCATAATGTTTCCAAATAGTTAACTCTTTCGCTCTTAGGGAAATCTTCATCAAGATAGTCTAAAGCTCTTTGGTTAAAAGAGATTTTATCACATGGTGAGTTAATTATATTAAAGATTACGTCATCCAGTATTAGCGTTTCTAATAGGATGGTTCGATCCACGCAACTTATCTCAATTGATTTTTCATATTTTACAATACCTACTGTTTGTCTTATTTTGAAATTTTTATTGGCTTCGAGACGTTCTCTAAGTAATTGAGCACTTTTTAATGCTACAATATCCCTCATTAGTAAGAAGCGTGGTGCAGCAAGCAAAGGTTTATTCATATTAAGTAATGAAAGATATTCATTTACGCACGATTCGATTCCATGCAAGTCTGGTATAATATTCATTTCGTGAAGTGTAGGTGAAATGCATAAAACATTTTCAAGCCTGTGATAATATTCTGGATAATGCACCAAGACATAAGCTTTCATTTTCAATGACACAATCTTCTGCTTCTTATAAGTTCCAAGGAGATGAAGATATTTTCGTTTATCAGGCACTTCGTCAAAATTTCCAAAATTCCTATACTGATTATCACCGATATCATCATTGATGTATGTCGCAACTTTTTTATTTCTCTCTTTTACAATTTCATAAAGCAAGACCTGCTCAAAAAAAATATTGAAATTTATGTCTTCGAGTGAATTAACCTCGTAAAAGTTATTGTCCACAAAACAAAAAGACTCTCTGCAATACTCTTTGATAAATCCAATATCGTTTCCTCCAAAAATGCCCATATTGTAAGCACCATTACTTATATTCTGATCAAAAGGCGTCATAAATGTAGGAATTTCTTTAAGAGCAGGTCGAATAGTATTCCACATAATACGATAATAGTCTGATGTAATTTCTCGATTCTGGACTATTAGATCATTATCTTCTAGGGATGCATCAATTGGCTCCCATACAAACACATCTCCATCTACATGAATAAAAGGCTCTTCCTGGATGCTATACGCTTTAATTTTGGCAAGAGCCCATAAGTTAGAATTGTAGTTGTTAAGTGTATCAAGGCATATGTTTACCTCCGTATAAGGTAAGGCTAATTCTTTAACAAGTACTTTATAACCTTGTCGATCAGTAACAAGACAAACTTGATCATAATGTTTTCGAAGTTGATTACAACTAAGAATCCAACTTAAGAAATGATCGATAGGAGACAGCCATCCATAATTAGAATGGATAGCTTCTTTATCACCCGCCCAAAAACTTTGTACTATTTTCATCATCTTGAAGTTGGCATACGTCCATCACCATTGTTTACATCCACATAGCTATGGCGAACTTTGTCATTACCAAAGCGATAAGATAATTTCAGATAAAAGCTTCTATTATCATTATTCATATTACTTGTAAAAGTAAATAATTTATAATCTATCCTATTGCGAGACTTATGGGTATTAAAAATATCAGAACTTCCAATCTCTACATTAAGTTTGTCTTTAAAGAATCGCATATTCACTCCCATACTAAGAGATTGAAATGATTTGATATGAACGTTTTCTGAGAGACCCGGAAATACATAAAAATACCTTAAAAAAGAGGTTATATTATCTATGAATCTGTAGGAGAAAGTACTTGAAACTCTTGATGAAATACCTTTCAAATTATCATCAGTTAACTCAGATGAAGTGGAAACAGCTCTATTATAATATAATGAACCACCCACATTAACTGAAAATTTATTTTTATTGAATGTATAGTTTGCATTCCCTCCATATGAATGCATTTTTAAGCCATTGGCATAGTTGCATCCTACAACACCCTCTCCTTTATCAGTAAAGATCTGAATAATGCCATCCTTCGAATAAACATATGATAATTCAATATATAGATTGTTAACCATATACTTTAACTCAAAATAATCCATCATGGTCGGTTTTATGTGAGGGTTACCTTCTTCGTAATGATAACTGTCTGTGTATCCTCTTGTTGGATCAATACACCACATAGCAGGACGTTGAATTCTTTTACTGTACCCAAATACAAAAGTACTTGTTTCAACAGGATGGAATGTAATGTCTACAAACGGAAACAGCTTTCCGTATTTCAACTCAAAGGTATTAGACCCATTTTCAGAAAATCCACTTTGCGATGTATATTCATACCTTGCACCAACTTTTGCATACCATCTCCCCCAGGACTTATTTGCGTCAAAATACGTGGAAAATACACTTTCCTTATAAAGATAATCTTCAATGGTAGAATATTCAGACTTATTTTTTACTCTATAATGTCTATATTCACCACCAGCTTCAAAATTCATCCAAGTATATGGTAATTTAAGATCCACATTATATGAATTGTATATGTACAAACTCTTGATCTTACTTTCGGTAAATGGAAGCTCTACTTCAGATGTATACAGTTGATGCCCTTTATCATGAGTCCTTGAAAAATTATAATTTACAACCAGTTTTTTCCCAAGACTATCAATATTCCATTCATAATACGGAGTTAATGTAACAGAGTGAAAATCTCCCCTTCTTTTGGTAAACTCATTAGCTTTTGTTACACTCAAATCTGTGTATTCTATTGAAGTATTTTTATCAAATCCATTCTTTGTGTATGCAAAAGATCCCAAAAATCCGATATTCATATCATCATTAAGGAATAAATTTGTAGATAAGTTTTGAGACAGCCCATCATATTTCATCTTTGATTTTGCATTGGAAAATCGATTGTACGATGGATATGAATAGTCTGTTTGGATCTCACTATGAAAATTCTCATTATAATTGGTAACACTATAGTCAATAACCATTAAATTATTAGAAAAGCTTAGATTAAAAAATTCACTAAAAGATGATTTTCGATGCTGGGTATAATCTACGCTTACACTACCTTCAAAACCAAGATTTCTTTTCTGCTTTGTTACTATATTAATGACTCCATTTCTTCCTTCCATACTAAACTCAGGAGAGGGGTTAGTCAAAATTTCGATTTTCTCTATATTCTCAGAAGGAATATTTTGGAGATAGTTAATAAGTTCCTTTCCTTTTAAGTTTATTCTGCGCTCATTGACTAATAAAATGACTCCGTCTTTTCCCACAAGAGACAACTCGTTAGGTTTGGTCGGATCTGCCCAAGGCATTTTTGTAACTACATCCTTAGCATTAAACCCCTTTGCCCATGGGCTCTGTTTTACACTATAAATCATCCTGTCTCTGTCATATCTAATCATTTTTCTATTGCCATTAACACAGACCTCCGGTAGTAGTTTCGCATTAATATTTACTGGAACGAGCCCCATATCGACATTACTATATACTTCCAAGGTGTCTTGAAAAAGAACATCACCAAACTGTCTAAAAAAAATACGATACTTGTTGGGGCATATATTAAAGGAATAACTACCATCACTTTTTGTGAGGCAGAGTTTAGTCAAACTATCATTAGTATTTCCTATAGTCGATACTATTACCTCCACATCCTCCAATGAAATATCAGGTTTGTTTTTCTCGCAAACAATACCTTTTATTTCATAAGATACGTTCTGCCCCTGACATTCTGCGACAATGGCCACAAATAACATGCTACATAATGTTGCACTTCTCAACACTTTTCTATAATTCATTTCAATTACACTATTATATAGTTATATCACTAAGAATTTTGTGCAAAATTACATCTATATGTTTATTGGACAAAGAAAAAAGCGTTTTTTCTATTTACATGAGCGTTTTAGATCGTAAACACATTAATATAGTTGATATTCAGACAGATAACAAAATTTATTTGCATTATTGATAATTCAAAATCAGAAAAAGAAACGGCTTTTTTGATAGAATCAAGTATCAATAATTTCTTTATAACCTACAACTAATCCCTGACGAGTCAATGCTCATCAGGGATTATCACATTATCGGATATACAGCATCGAGAACTCAACATATCTCCGTCGCTCTATGGACTTCACTTTCCTGCCCTTGTATCGGCAAAAGCACAAGTAGTCGTGGAAGATATTGCGGTTACCTGCATCCAGTTTTCTCAACAGCGTACTTCTTGGGCGCTTGCTGGTGCCAAGTATCGCGTATGGCCCCACATTGTAGGCAAGGACAGCCAAGAGCATCTGATCTTTGCCGTAGCCGTCGAATAATCGGTACATCTTCATCAGGTCTTGACGCAGCAGCCTGTCACCCTGTACCTTCGTCATTGTCCTTGCACTGTACCGTTCCCCTGGTTGCAACTGGTGTCCCCATCCGACATAGGGATAGTTGCGGACGGTGTGCCAGCCCTCAAAGTGCTTGATGATTTCCATCGCCAGATTGAAACGCTGCCATTCCGTCATCCGTTCCTGATTGCTTGGTGGTCTCATGTCCTGCGCCATCGTCACCGACGGACAGAGCATCAGCAGGACGGCTATAGCCAGTCCTGCCAATACACGTTGATGATTATTGCCTGCTCTCAATACCTTGCCCTCCTTTCTCTATAGTTGCCGTTTCCTCTTCGTCATTGTCATTGTTAAACTTGAAATCAAGTTGCTGGCTCTGTCCGTGATTGTCCTCAATCACCACGATAAAGCTGTGAGAGTCTGACGATGCAGAGGTGTAGTACAGACGGAAGTCATCCGTCAGCAGCGGATAGCGGTCGTTGGCAAGCAACTTACGCCCGTTGTATTTCAGCGTACCCTTGCCGTCGTAGAGAAACCAGCGGATGGTGTACTGCGTGTCACTCGTCCTGCCTTCCGCCAGCAGTGAGCAGCGTATTTCCACTGTCTCGCCCTGTGTCACCCTCAGAGGGACTGGCATAGTCTCGACATGGAACGGATAAGCAGTCTGAATATCCAGATCGCTATCGCAAGCAGCGATGCAAAACACGGCGACTGCCATGCAGCCCACCCTCACTAATCTCTTCATTACATTCTTCATTATTGTTGTTGCTTTCATTGTTCGTTGAATTTTGATGGTTGATATTCTGTTGATTCTTCACAAGGAACTCATTGAAATCCTTGCATCCTTTGTAGTCGACAGTGTGGTCAATAACCTTTTCGCCCAGACAGTCCTTCAGTGTCTGCACCGCCTTTCTTCCTGCATCGTCATTATCGAGGTAAGCATGAACGTGGTCGTACTGGCTCAACAAGTCCGTTGACTTCCTCAGGTAGATGATGCTGTTCAGCACCAGATTGTCCTTTTGTGCTGCATCATGATTGATGGTGACCGCTGAAAGGAAGTCAAAGAAGCCCTCAAACACGTTACACTCCCTGCTTGGTTGTTCACCGCATTGTATAAACGTCGTACCCTTTGGTGCCACGCATCCCTTGAAAAACTTGTTGCGCACTTCATAGCCGCCTTTGTCATTAGGGAAGCCGATGGCGAAATACCGCTTGCTACGCAAGTCGTAGTGCAGTTCCTTGCAGTAACGGCTTGCCACTTCAAAGGGTATTGTCCTTTCCGCAAGATACTGGCGCAGAGCATAGTGTCCGAGTGGCAGCACCTCCACGTTTGAGAACTGAGGTTCCTCATCAGGCAAGTCCTTCAGATACTCCGTCCCCTTTATCTCCGGCATCGGAAGGTTCATCGTTTCCGTAATGTACTGCGCCTGACGGATGAAGTCGTTCAACGGTATCAGTTTCCCTGCCAGCGTAAAGATGTCGCCACCCTCACCCATGCCGAAGTCAAACCACTTTTCCTTTCGGGTGTCGAGTTTGAACGAAGGGCTTTTGTCACCCCTGTAAGGCGCATGATACCACAGCACCGCACCACGCCTTTTGACGGGATGGAAACCGAGCCGACTCAGAAAGTCGGCAATCGGTGTTTCTTTGATCTTCTCTATATCCATCCCTTCCCGTCAGTTGATGATGAATTTCAAGCCAATGCCGTATTGCGTATGGTTCAGCCCGGATGTGTTGCCCCACAGGAAACGCTCACGCACATTCCCCGTCAGCACCACCTTGTCCGACAGATACCACTCCACGTTAAGCGTAGCGGCACAGCCATAGACGAAACCGCCCTTTTCCTTCAGCCGTGAGCCGTCATCCAGCAGTTGCTTGTTCCAGTTCACCGTCTCGTACCCTGCCAGTGCCGATGCACCGACATAGACGAAGAACGATTTCGAGGCATCCGAAAGCACCTGCTTGTAATACCCGCCTTCAGCCGTCATCTGCACCACGGGAATGGTCTGCTTGCCGTCCTCACCATACTCGTACTTGTGGTTACGCTGCAGGTATTCCGCACCGAACACCCACTTGTTGCCGTCCTTGGTATAGGTGTCAATCGTCATGGTGCCATAGAACGAGTCGCTTTTGCCGTCCACCATTCCGCCGCCGATGGCGATACCCTGCATCTTCGGGAGCACTCTCTGAGCCGTGGTCTGCCCCACAGTCAGGGCAAGCACGGCAAAAGTCAATAGCATTTTCTTCTTCATAGTTCTCATTTTAGCATTTTACTGGTTAGACACTTTCAGTTCCGAGATCACCCTTGCCCTTACAAGGTCTGTGTTCTCGATGGTGAAACTTTGATGGCGACCACCGTTCTTCTCCGCCAGTTCCACTACCAGGCACTTGTCATCAGGCAGCGTGAACTTATCCATCGTCCACACCGTGCGCTCGTTGCTGTTGCCCGCCACGTTCAGCACGAAGTTCTGTGTGCGCAGGGGCTGGATGACCTGCTCCTGAATGGCAGTGCGCTTTGCCACCTTCTTATCCACGATCTTCCATGTGATGTAGTCCACGTCGAAGGGCACATTGCTGGAGTTCTTGATTTCTGTGTGGAAGTACAGCAGACCGTTATGCGTATAGATGCCTTTCAAGAGGAATTGGATGCCGAAGCTCTTACTTCCGATGTGCTTCACACGACGCTTGTTCTCCTTCCAGATGCTCTTCATCACCAGTCGCACCAGTACGGGACTCTCTGAGCCGAGTTCCTTCAGGTAGATGTTCATGGAGTTGTTCGGACGATTTACCGCCTCCCCGTCGTGGATGAAGTCCGTCATCTCCACATTGAGGATACGAGGCTCACGCGCATACTTCACATTAAAACTGTAGTAGGCACCGTCCTCGGTGATGACGCTCATGTTCGTCTCGCCCTTGAAACCACGCTTGGCGGCTTTCACACGGATGACGTTCTCCGCACCGTCAGCCTTTCCGGCAATGATGTTGGCTGAGCCTAAATCCACGTAGGCGATGGCGGCAGGGAAAATTACGTGACAGGTCTTGTCAAACGTCACCTCCAGCCCGTGAGGGGGAATCATGCGGTCGTAGGTGATTTTCTTGGTGTACCCTTCAAAGAGGTCACCCGTGTTGTCACTTGTCTGTGCCATAGCCACAGACACGATGCCCATCATCAGGGCGAGAATTGCAAGAACTTTCTTCATTGTCATACAGATTTTTGTTTGTGAAAAAATGGATTGGTTGTTATTTGGGTGATTATTGCTTGTCTGCATAGAGCATGACACGATAGTTTGACTTCAGATGCACCTTGACGGTTCGCATCTTCTTGGCAATATACTGGCTCGTTCCCTGTATCAGCCCCTTGCCTAAGTCCGATGCCAGTTGCGCACCAGCATCCGATGATATATTGATACTGCTGCCCATCGACGTACCCATGTTGGCGGCAACCTCCTTGGCGGCATTCAGTTCCATCGAGCCGGGAATGAAGATGCCCTCTTGTCCGTCGGTGTCATATACATTCAGCTTCACGTTGTAGATGCTACCTGCATACTCTATCGAGGTGATGCCGATGCCCAGACGTTCGCCAGTGATCCTTGCTGAGCCAGTCACTACGGAGTTGGCAGGGATGATGATGTCACCCACACGCATCTGCTCCAACAGCCTGAGCCGTACCTTCTGTCCGTCAGTGATGGTCTGATTGCCATAGATGCAGGCTGAAATGGTGTTCTTGTCGAGAGCCGAGATGATGCCCACCGCCGTATTGAATGCCATGTTTCGCTCCACGGAGTAGTCCGTCACAAATTCCTCGTTGCCCTGCTCCTGCTGCAGAGCCGACACCGCCGACTTCTGCACGTTCCTCACGGGAGCCACCTGCACTTTGTCGCCCGTTGAAGCTGTCGCAGCCTGTCCCTGCTGTTGCTGGGCACCGCCCGGCATATACTTTGCAGCCATCTGGTACGACTTTTCCATCAGTTCCAACTGCTCATCAACGGTGTTTTTCGGGTTCTGCAGTTCATTGGCTCTTTCCTCCAGTTCTGAGATGCGCTGCCTGAGTTCCTCGTTCTCACGGCTCTGGTCGTTCTGATAGAAACCTCCCAAAGTCGTGTTGAGGTTGTTGTATGCAGCAGCCGACGAGGTGATTTTCTCCTTTGCCTTGCGACTGGCATCATCCTCATACGCCTCTGCCGTACTGTCTGCCATCAGGCTGAAGTCACCCTTAGCGGACTGGCTTCCGTTCCCAGCCTGATAGAGTTCACCCAGACTGCCGATAGCCTGTTCCCGTGCCTGTTGCTTGTCCTCCATCTGGCTTGCCTCGTATGCCTTGGTCTTGTCACCAATGATGTCACCGCTGTTGGCATCGGGCATCTCCGTATTGAAGCCCTTGGCACCGAGGATGCTGCCACCATCGTTACCCGACGGGGCGAATATCAGCCACATCACGAGGACGAACACAATGCCCATCATGGCATACACAATCATTTTCTTGCGCTTGATGCGCTCTGCCTCCGTGAGCGGTTCCTTGCCCGTCACAGGAGGATTCAGGTCTTTCTTCTTTTCTTCGTTGTTCATTCTTTCTTTCTTGTTCATTGTTATAGGTTTCACATGCTTGTTGCCACGTCCCATATAGTCCAAAGCGTCAACAGTCCCAGCACTGCCAGTATCGCCCACGTCACTACACGGCTTTCCTTGTTTGACAGTCCCTTACACCACCTGTAGGCTCCTGCCTTGATAGTCCTGAACATCCTCATCGTTTGATGGTCTGAAGGTCTTTGTTCTCAACGATCGTAAAGCCCTCGATGGTAAACCCATTGGGGTTGTCATCCGAACGGCTGGAGTTCAGCAGGCGGCAGGTAGTCACAAGCGACCTCTCCGTCACGTTACTGGAGCGGATGATCATCTGTCGTGCGTAGGTCGTTGCCGAATACGGGTAATTGTCGAAGTTACAAACCACGCTGTCCACCCTCACCGTCTGGTTGATGTTGCCCGCTATGATGCGGTTGTAGTAACCTTTCTCGGCAAAGTCCTGGTAGTAGTGGTAGGCACTCTTGTCCGCCAGCAGCAGAGCACGCTTCACGTTGTGCTCTATGGCGCTCTTCTCTGGTGAGAGCGTGAAAAACAGTTCGTGGAAGCGGCGCACATGCTCCCGTGCCTCTGCCGGACGGTTCTGCGAGAGGTCTTGCGACAGGGCAAGCATCAGCGACTTGCCCTTGTCGAGTACATAGATTTTCTCCCTCTGCCTCTCCGCAAAGGCGTAGGAACTGTAAACGCTCCATACGACCACCACGGAACACAGTACGAGAAAGACGATGGCAAAGAGACGTATCTGCCTGAAAGAGGTCTCGATGTTCTTCAATGACTTAAATTCCATTTTCGTTTTCTTTCTTGTTTTTGTTTTTACATTCAGAAGATTTTCCTCAACCGGCCGGCCACGTTTCCGGCTGTGGCACCCACGGCACCGCCAGCCAGTGCACCGCTTCGGTTGGTGACGCTGTTCACGTTGCGGTTATAGTTGCCCATGCCTCCAGCCTGGATCACCCAGCTTGCCACGGTCGGCACGGTGAAGTAGCCGATGATGCCGATAATCATAAATATGATATACACACCGTCGCTGGAGTCAAGCGAGAAATTCGGGTCTGCCTGCATCCGCTCGATGTCGTTCTGGAGCATCAGCACCTGTATCTTCGCCAGTATGCAACTGAACAGGTCAGAGACGGGAAGCCACAGATACACCTGGATATATCGGCAGAGCCATTGGGTGAGCGTACTCTGAAAGCCGTCCCACACCGATATGGCGAATGCCAGAGGCCCCAATATCGCCAGCACGATGAGGAAGAACGTGCGCAGGGTGTCGATGACCAGTGCGGCAGCGTCGAACATCAGTTCAAGCACCTCACGGAACCAGTCGCGTATGCCCTTCTTCAGACTGTACATCCCGCGCTCCACATACATGCCCGTCATGGTCACAAGGTCACCGGGCGACCAGCCCAGTTCCTCCAGTTGCTTGTCAAATTCCTCGTTGCTGACGAGGTA
>Ga0326512_10001442_pt1 | contig 18384 bp, 10 predicted proteins | sample 1_2617_0518_D_FD_203652 | JGI IMG/M metagenome (GOLD analysis project Ga0326512, IMG submission 203652) | Bovine rumen microbial communities from UC Davis, California, United States - 1_2617_0518 | ecosystem: Host-associated > Mammals > Digestive system > Stomach > Rumen | place: USA... | reverse complement strand
TCAAAAAAATGTTTTTTTATTTGTATTTCTCATAACTTAATCGTACCTTTGCACTCAAAATAAATGATAAGGTAATGAATATATTAGAACTTTCAGAACAGGAGATAGGTCGTAGAGAGAGCCTACAAGAGTTGAGGAACATGGGTATCGACCCATATCCAGCAGCTGAGTATCCAACAGATGCATTTTCAACAGATATCATAAAAGAGTTTAAGGACGATGCCCCACAGCGTGATGTGTGTATAGCAGGTCGTATGATGTCACAGCGCATCATGGGTAAGGCTGCTTTCATAGAGCTGCAGGACTCAAAAGGCCGCATACAGGTGTATATCACTCGTGATGACCTTTGCCCAGGTGAGGACAAGGAACTGTATAACAAGGTATTTAAGAAACTGCTCGATATCGGTGACTTTATTGGTATCAAGGGTTTTGTGTTCCGTACCCAGATGGGTGAGATATCTGTTCACGCAAAGGAAATGACTGTTCTGGCAAAGTCGCTGAAGCCACTTCCTATAGTAAAATATAAGGATGGTGTGGCATATGATAAGTTTGACGACCCTGAACTGCGTTACCGACAGAGATATGTTGACCTGGTGGTTAACGAGGGTGTGAAGGATACCTTCCTGAAGCGTGCTACAGTATTGAGGACCCTCAGAAAGGTGCTCGACGAGGCTGGTTATACAGAGGTAGAGACACCAACTCTGCAGTCTATTGCCGGTGGTGCTTCTGCAAGACCTTTCATAACACACTTTAATGCTCTGAATATACCAATGTATATGCGTATTGCGACGGAACTGTATCTGAAGAGACTCATCGTGGGTGGCTTTGAAGGCGTATATGAGATTGGCAAGAACTTCCGTAATGAAGGTATGGACAAAAACCATAATCCGGAGTTTACCTGTATGGAGCTGTATGTGTCATACAAGGACTATAACTGGATGATGTCATTTACCGAAAAACTGCTTGAGGAAATATGTATTGCCGTAAACGGTAAGCCGGAAACGGAGATTGACGGCAAGGTGATATCTTTCAAGGCTCCTTTCCGCCGCCTGCCTATCTTGGAAGCTATAAAGGAAAAGACAGGCTATGACCTCTCTGAGATGTCGGAAGAGGAGATGCGTGAGGTGGCAAAGAAACTGGAGATAGAGGTTGATGAGACAATGGGTAAGGGTAAACTGATTGACGAGATATTCGGTGAGACCTGTGAGGGTACCTTCATACAGCCTACCTTCATTACCGACTATCCTGTCGAGATGTCGCCTCTGACAAAGATGCACCGCTCAAAGGCTGGACTGACAGAACGCTTCGAGCTGATGGTAAACGGTAAGGAATTGGCAAATGCTTATTCAGAGCTCAACGACCCAATAGATCAGGAAGAGCGTTTCATTGACCAGATGAAGCTTGCTGACAAGGGTGATGATGAGGCGATGATAATAGATCACGATTTCTTGCGTGCCCTGCAGTATGGTATGCCTCCAACATCTGGTATCGGCATCGGTATCGACCGACTGGTGATGCTGATGACTGGTAATGCCTTCATACAGGAGGTACTCTTCTTCCCACAGATGAAGCCGGAACCAAAGCAGCCAAAGGCAAGTGAGGAGGAATGGACCGCAATCGGTGTTGCTAAAGAGTGGATACCTCTCTTCAACAAGGCTGGTTACTACCTGCTGAGCGACCTGAAGGATGTGAAAGCACAGAAGCTGCAGATGGATGTGTGCGGAGTAAACAAAAAGTTTAAGCTGGGATTGGAGAATCCCAAGGTGGAAGAATTCCAGGCATACATTGACAAAGTGAATAGTGAAAAGTAAAGAATAAATTGTCAATTGTCAATTCTCAATTTTCAATTACTTTAAAATGGAATATATAGTATCGGCAAGAAAATATCGTCCGCTGACATTCGATAGCGTGGTGGGACAGAGTTCGCTGACCACAACGTTGAAGAATGCTGTGAGTAGCGGAAAACTGGCCCATGCCTACCTGTTCTGCGGACCTCGTGGAGTAGGAAAGACTACATGTGCCCGCATCTTTGCAAAGGTGATAAACTGTCTTACACCAACTGCTACAGGAGATGCTTGTGGAGAGTGTGAAAGCTGTAAGGCATTTGCAGAAGGACGTTCGCTGAACATCTTCGAACTGGATGCTGCCTCCAACAATGGTGTAGAGCAAATCAAAAACCTGATGGAACAGACGCATATACCGCCTCAGACAGGAAAATATAAGGTGTTTATCATCGACGAGGTGCATATGCTTTCTACTCAGGCCTTCAATGCCTTTCTGAAGACTTTGGAAGAACCGCCAGCACATGTCATCTTTATTCTTGCTACAACAGAAAAGCATAAGATATTGCCTACTATAATTTCACGCTGTCAGATATATGACTTTGAGCGCATGTCGGTACAGGATATGGTGAACCATCTGAAATATGTAGCGAAGAACGAAGGCATTACATACGAGGAAGAGGCGCTGAATGTGATTGCTGAGAAGGCTGATGGTGGAATGCGTGATGCCTTGTCGATATTTGACCAGGCAGCATCGTTCTGTCAGGGAAATATCACTCGTCAAAAGGTGTTGGAAGACCTCAATATGCTTGATGCTGACAATTATTTCAAGATTATTGATTTGGCACTTGAAAACAAGGTTAGCGAGGTAATGCTGATTGTTAACAATATCTTCTCACATGGCTTTGATGGTGGACTGATGATAAACGGTCTTGCTTCGCATGTAAGAAATGTATTGATGTCATCAGACGAGAGAACTACACAACTGATAGAAACAAGTGAGGCACAACGCCAAAAATATGCTGAGCAGGCAAAACGTTGTAATCCGAAATTCTTATATAAGGCATTGAAACTGCTCAACCAATGTGACCTCAGCTACAGGCAGAGCAGCAACAAACGATTGCTTGTGGAGCTGACCCTGATACAGGTAGCCCAGATAACACAGGAGGAAGATGGGGAAAGCGCGGGGCGTAGCCCTAAGAAGCGTTTAAAATCCCTGTTTAACCTGCTCATGCTCCCTCAGGGAACGGTGCAGAAGAGTGTAGAGAGAAGTATTGTTGCAACAAAGCCTACCGTTACGGCAGAGCCAAAGAAGGTTGCTGAGGTCAAGCCAAAGAAACTTAACATTAACTCACTCGGAGGTTCATTCGCTTCTTTGACAGCAAAGAAGGAGAGAAAGAAAGAAGTTTACTCATTGGGAGAAACTGCCAATGAGAATGAGAAATTTACAGAAGATGATGCTAAGAGAGAATGGCTAAGGATGTGCAACTATATGGCTCTTGATGCAAAAGATGTGGCATTAGCATCTCGTATGCACAATGTTCTTGTCAAGATGCCAGAATGGCCAAAGGTTGAGGCTGTATTTGAGAATACCATGTTGAAGGACGATGTAGAGAGTATATTGCCACGAGTGCAGAATGACCTTGCAAAGTTGCTTCATAACGGAAAGCTGACAATTACTACAAGGCTGGCAAGGAAAGAGGAGATAGTAAAGAAACTTACCCCTCAGGAAATTCTTGAAAAGATAGTGGAAACCAATCCTGCTTTTGCAAGGATGCAGAAACAGTTGGGATTGAAACTGGAAAGGTAACGTTTAACGGTTAACGTTTAACGGTTATAGGTTATAGGTTATTGACTTGAAACCAGAAACTACCTAAACGAATCGGTAAGCAGTTTTATTTCTACCTGTGGCGTGATGCGTTCATAGAGTATGTTGTAAACCGCATCAAGGATAGGCATGTTGACATGCATGTGGCGGTTTATCTCTTTCATACACTTAGTACCATAATATCCTTCTGCCACCATTTCCATCTCCATTTGTGCGGACTTTACGGAATAACCCTTACCAATCATAGTACCGAAGGTTCTGTTGCGTGAGAAGTTGGAATAGCCTGTAACCAACAGGTCACCAATATATGCAGAGTCTTCCATCTTACGTTGTGTAGGATGTACACAGGTAAGGAAGCGTGACATCTCTTGAAGGGAATTTGACATCAATACGGCTTGGAAGTTATCACCATATTTCAAGCCAGCGCAGATGCCCGCAGCAATAGCATATACATTTTTAAGAACAGAACCATATTCTATGCCGATGACGTCGGAAGAGGTCTTGGTCTTGATATATCGTCCCTTCAGAACATTAGTGAAAGATTCAGCCTTTTCTTTGTCGGAACAGGCAACAGTAAGATATGAAAGACGCTCAAGGGCTACCTCTTCTGCGTGAGAAGGACCACCAATGCAGGCGAGATTGTCGTAAGGTACATCGAAGACTTCGTGGAAGTATTCAGAACATACAAGGTTCTCGTCTGGCACAATACCCTTGATGGCTGTTACAATAAATTTGTCACGTATTGGAACACGTAGTTTGCGGAGGTGATTCTTGAGATAGGGGGATGGGGTTACCAATACGAGGGTGTCGTAATTCTTTACGATATCATTGATGTCGGATGTAAAGTATATCTCGTTGATATCGAAATGAACTGACGTAAGATATGCTGGATTGTGTTCTAAGCGCTTAAAGTCGTTAATTCTGTCATCACGACGCATATACCACCCGATATGATGGGTGTTGTTAACGACAATCTTAGCGATAGCAGTCGCCCAACTGCCGCCTCCTATGATAGCTATTTTTCCGCAGTCGAACATTTAATACATTAAGGATATTATCTTGTAAGCCAATGTTTGGGGTACAAGTTTGTTGAGTAATAGGAAGAGGTGATACTTGAATCCTGTCGTGTACATTGCCATGGGACAACTTGTCTCTGCCATCTTGAAAATGGTTTTGGCAATATCCTCAGGCTTCATACCATTCTGTTCGTCATTCTCCATTGTCTTGACAGCTTTCAACAGAGCAGGATATTCAACCGTTCCCTTTTCATTCTTTTCGCGTGCTCCAGTAAAACCTGTCTTTACATCTCCAGGGAGCATGCATGATACCTTAACATTGAATGGAGCCATCTCGTTTCTCAATGCCATAGCATAGCCGTTAATAGCAAATTTGGAAGCGCTATAGAAAGCTTGGAATGGAATTGCGAATACCGCCATAAGACTGCTGACAAATATAATGCTTCCGCTACGCTCTTTTCTCATATAAGGGAGAACTGCCTGAGAGATGTTTACTGCTCCGAAGAAGTTTACATCCATAATGCGATGGAGTTCTTTCTGTGTTGTAAACTCTACAGCGCCCGAAATACCCATTCCTGCATTGCTGATAAGAACGTCAATCACTCCCTGTTCGTCAATGACTTGCTCAATAGCAGCAGAGCAGTCTTGAGGATTGGTGACATCGCAGTCGATATGTCTAATGCCAACATGATCTACGCCATGTCGGGAAAGTTCATAAACCTTGTAACCTTTGTCGGCGAAATATTCAGCAGTGGCTTTGCCAATGCCTGAACTGCCGCCGGTGATAATCATTGTTTTCATATCTGTATATGATATCCTTGCGGATATGCTCTTATTTCTTGTTTTTCTTCTGTGCTTCTGACCACGCCTTCAGACGGTTGTATTCTTTTTTCGTAATACGCATGAAAGATCCATGCTGCGGAGCTGTGACACCCTTAATATCTTGTGGGTCGCGGAAGTTGCGCATGAACTTGTCAGCCTTGCAGATGCGATAGTGCTTCGGATTTGAAGAATATTCGATATATGCTATGCGCCAGCCATCTTCGCCTGGTACCTGAAAAGCACTTACTCCTTCGCAGTTTTTCTTTCCTTCGAAACTTACATAATCATCTTCAACAGGTTCGCCCCAAGGACCGGTCAGCTTTGGTGCTGTTGCTGTGAAGAGTCCCTTCTTACCACCTTCCTTCTTTATCATCATGTGGTATAAACCATCGGCAGGAACATAGTTGATGTCTGCATCAATGGTAGCGTATCCCCAATCGAAAAGCAAGCGAGGCTGTGTGAGCTTGGTGAATGACTTGTCTGCATAACTGTAGTACATGCGGTCATACTTGTCTTCTGCACTATTCAGGATAGAGTAGTATATGAAGTAACCGCCTTTCTTGCCGTCAGGCCATACATAACTTGGGTCCCAGAATATCTGTGGAGCCCAAACTCTGACGGTAGAAGCCCAGTCGGTATATGCGCTCGGAGCATTTGGGTCGCAGAAAACAGAAGGTCCCTTGCGGAAATCGAAAGTGGTGGACTTCCAATGTATCAAATCATCAGAGGTGAGGAGGTCGATGCCATAATTATGCCACTCACTCTTCTTTCCGAGAGCCTTCGTCTTGGAATTATTCATGTCGGTTGTCACCATAACATACCTCTTTCCGTCCCAGGAACGGCTTATGTATGCATCTCGGGTGCCTCCCTCGATGCCAGCCAGCTTGAAAGAAGAGAAGATGGAGTCACCACCAATGATGTCCTCCCAATTCTCAGCATCCTTACTAATGGCATAAGCAGTCCATTGCCCCTTGTCGCTCATGTGGCAATAAAGAAAATAGTTACCCTTCTGAGGATTTACGGCCTGTGACGAGATGCTGAACAAAGATGTCAGTATGAAAAGAAAAATATTTTTTTTCATGTTGAGATGCTTTATTTTCGTTATTTTGGTTACAAAGGTACGATTAAGTTTTGAGAAATGCAAGTAAAAATGAAAAAACTTTTATTTTTGTTTTGTGTTTTGCTCACTTAATCGTACCTTTGCATGCCTCAATTTATTTAAAAGTAATATGAAAAGATATATAACTACATCCTAATAGCTTGCTTCATCTTGTCAGCAACAACATGCAATGCGCAAGTCAGTTTAAAACAATTAATAAATACGAATGGCAAGATAAGTCATACGAAACGCCCCTCGGATGGGTATATGAGTCCTGAAAAATGAAATATTCAATGAAAACAAAAATAAAGCTCACCATTCTAATGCTGACGATAACAATCTGTCAGGCAGCATGGGCTGATGTTGAAATAAATGAGAAAAATTTCCCGGACAAGAATTTCCGCTCTTGGTTGTTGAGACAACCTTACGGCAAGGACGGCATATTGACTGATAAGGAGATTGCTGAAATTACGGAGATTAATTTGTCAAACAAAGATATTTATGACCTGAAGGGAATAGAGTATTTTGCGGCATTGGAAAGCCTTAACTTAGATAGGAACATACTCAAGTCTGTCGATGTATCGAAGAATAGGAAATTGGCATATCTAAGAGTTGGATGGAACCAGCTTACCTCACTTGATGTCTCAAAGAATAAGGCTCTGCGATTCCTGATGTGCGGCGGCAATTCTCTAACAAACCTTAATGCCTCAGGATGTACGGCACTCGAATGGATACGCTGTTGGCGTAATCGGTTTAATGGTGCCGCGATGGATTCTTTGGTGAAGAATTTGCCATCTGTCAAAACAGCATATTTACATGCTATAGATTCCTTGTATGAGCGGAATGCTATGACCTCTTCGCAGGTCGCAGCAGCAAAAGCCAAAGGATGGTTGCCAACAAAATATGCTAATCGCGCTTGGATAGACTATGCCGGCAGCGAGCCTCTCCCTGAAGTGATTGCTGATGATAGGGCTGAAATAGATTCGTCTGTCGTTTCGTTAAAATATGTCTTTCCGGAGGATGTGAAACCTCTCATAAGAACTCAATGGGGACAGCATTTTCCTTTCAACCTGCTATGCCCAGAGACAGACAAAAGCAATGAACAGAACCCTTACAAACTGGCTGGCTGTGGTCCTGTGGCTATGGCGCAGGTGGTAAACTATCATCGTTATCCGTCGATGAGTCCTGATGGGGAGTATAAATATGAATGGGATTTGATGTTCAACACGTTGAATGCTAATGTGTCGAAGAAGGGAATTGTGGCTGTCGCAAAGCTGATAAGCGATTGTGGCATCTCTTCTTTCACAGAATATGGGGACGATTGGAGCAGTACTTACCTTGATTTTCTCATGGGTGCACTAAAACGTCTGTTTGGATATAGCAACAATATGAGCATCTATAATCGTGCCGATTTCTTAACCCCCAAGCGAGACAGCCTGTACCGACAGCTTATCTTCTCGGAACTGAAAGCTGGAAGGCCTGTCCTATATCGTGGAACGAGCAAGAAGGGAGACGGACACCTGTTTATCATTGACGGATGTAAGAAGGACAAGGTGCATGTCAACATGGGGTGGGCTGGCGAAAGCAACGGCTACTATGATTTAAGCGACTTAGGAGGCTATGTTGACCAACATTGGATGCTGATTGATGTGGCTGACAGCAGTTATCAGGCAGCAACGAAAGAGGTTACCATAAACGATGCCGGCTCACTCGTAAAACTGCTCACTCCAGAAGAACGGCTTACTACCCGTCACATAAAGCTGAAAGGAAAGATGAATGACATAGATTTCTTTACTCTTCGGGAAATGCTGAAAAAAGGTCTGCTCCGTACTGTAGATATGGAAGAGGTAGAGATGGAGACGTTGCCTGATACGGCATTTTCTTTCTGCCACTATCTGTCACACTTCGTAGCACCGAGAACATTGAAACGAATGGGAAATCAAGCCTTTTTTCATTGCAGCAATCTTAACTATGCAGTATTCCATGATGGCCTGCAAGAGGTAGGGAACGGAGCTTTTATCGGATGCAGAAATCTTCTTGCTGTGAGGTTGCCGGAAACAACAACCAGGATAGGATATAATGCTTACACATCATGCAATACTCTTCTTTCTGTCACTATTCCTGAAGGTGTGTCGGAGATTTGTAATTATGCCTTCTCCTATTGTCAGCATCTTTATTCTATCAACCTGCCTAAATCCCTGCGAAAGATGGGTAAGGAGGTCTTCAGAAATTGTGATCGACTGAAATACATCCGCCTGGATTCAGAAAATCCTTATTTTACAGTTAATGAGAAAAAGGAACTTGTACAGACAGGAAAATGAGAAAATGTGAATGAGCCCAAAGCTTCTTTTAATAACTTCAAAAATATTTTTTGTTGTGTTTCGAAGATTTTTGCCCCTGTTTTTGGATAAAGATACACATTTTTTGCCCCGTTTTTTAGTTTTGGGAAGTATTTTGGATGATTTTGCAAGTTTTTTGCCCTTACTTTTGGATTTTTTTATAACTTTGCACCCACAAAGCATAAAAAGATTATATGGCATATTACAAGAGGCTTATAGACAGACAGCTTATTGAATGGAAAGATTCTCTACGTCGCAAACCACTCCTGATTCGTGGTGCGCGACAAGTGGGTAAATCAACTGCTGTCAGAGAACTCGGCAAACAGTTCCGTTACTTTGTGGAAATCAATCTGGAAAAGCAACCTGACTTGCTACAGATGTTTCCGGAAAATATCGATGTCAAGAAAACGTGTGAGAAACTCAGTGGCACGCTGGGCATTCCCATTGTGCCAGGAGAGACGCTTCTTTTCATTGATGAAATACAAATCTCAAAAGAGGCTATCATGTCGCTGCGCTACTTCAAGGAAGACTATCCTGAACTACATGTCATAGCAGCAGGCTCTCTGTTGGAATTTGCCTTGGAAGAACTGCCGTCTTTCGGTGTGGGTAGAATACGCTCGCTTTATATGTATCCCTTCTCGTTTGACGAATTTCTTATGGCGCAAGGGCTTGACCTGACTGTTGACTATAAGAAAAAAGCGACAAGTGAAGAGCCGTTGACAGAGAAAGCACACAAGGATTTGGTAGATCAGATACGCACATTCTATCTTGTGGGTGGTATGCCAGCTGCCGTGACAGAATGGATAGAATCGCATAGCTACATAGAGGTGTCACATGTTCACACAGACATCATTCAGACATACGAAGATGATTTCAACAAATATAAGAAACGTGTATCTCCTATTTTACTCCGTCAAGTGCTCCGTTCGGTAGCACTTCAGGTTGGCAACAAGTTCGTTTACGCCTTGGCAGCAAGGGATCTGCACTCTTCTGTTGTAAGAGATGCCTTGCACCTGTTGACACTGGCGGGTTTGATAACACCAGTAAAGCACACAGATGGTTCTGGTGTTCCTCTCGGAGCAGAGGAGAACAATAGTTATGTGAAATATTTGTTCTATGATTTGGGAGTGATGCTGACTATGCTCGACATCCCTGCTTCCAATATTCTAACAGTATCTGACGTGGATTTGGTCAATAAGGGTGGCTCTTCTGAGATGTTCGCTGGTCTGGAAATGAAAAAGTATCGTGATTGCTTCCAGAAGCCAGAGATGCACTATTGGCAGAACACTGTAAAGGGTAGCAATGCAGAAGTGGACTATCTGAGGACGCGTGACGGCAAAGTGCTTCCTATAGAAGTGAAGGCCAACACACAAGGAAGTATGCAGAGTCTCTGGATATTCATGAGAAAGCGTCAATTGCACGAAGCCATCAGAACATCATTAGAAAACTTTGGTCAGTTTGATTACTATGACTCTAAGGATAATTTCGAGCAACGGCACGTGAACATTGTCCCTCTGTATGCATTGAGCAATCTTGAACAGTAAGAAAATAAATAGAAAATATAAATCATGGCTATATATATTATAATAGGTGTTGTAATAGGCTGCTGCATAGGTGGTGTTATAGCATATCTGATGATGAAAGGTCAGAGGGATGTGCTGCAGGAACGTGTGCTCAGTACAGAAAAGCAGTGTGAGGAACAGAAGGCGTTTCATGCTTCGCAATTAGAGGCGTTGAAACAACAGCAGAAGGAACAGTTGGAGTTGCAGATGAATATTGTGAAGGAGCAGATGAATACTGCTTCTGAGAAGATTCTGAAGGAACGCTCCGAACAACTGACAGAAAAGAATAAAGAGTCGTTGGCAGCAATTCTTAATCCCTTGAAGGAGGATATTGTACACATGAAGGATGCTGTTGAGAAAAGCGGACAGCAGAATAAGGAGACAATGGTGCGACTGGATGCTACCATAAAACACTCCATAGAACAGAGTAAGGAGATTGGCGACAGGGCAGACAAACTGGCTCAGGCGCTGACAGGAGAGAATAAGACACAAGGTAACTTCGGAGAGTTGCGGTTGAAACAACTTCTGGAGGATATGGGGCTGGAAGAGGGCGTGCAGTTTGAGGAACAAACCACTATGCGCGATGCTGCGGGAAATACTCTGTATGACGAAGAGGAGGGACACAGAATGGTGCCTGACGTGATATTGCATTTTCCCGATAAGCGTGATGTCATAATCGACTCAAAGATGTCTTTGAAGGCATTTGGTGACTATCATAATGCACAGACGGAAGAGGAACGACAGAATGCCCTCATGAGACACATCGTCTCAATGAGAAATCATGTCAATGAACTGGCACGCAAGAACTATAGTGCATACATCAAGGAGGGAAGGGGGAAACTGGACTTCGTCATGATGTATGTTTTCTCGGAAAATGCCTTACAGCTGGCCCTTTATAATGAGCCGGGATTATGGAAAGAGGCATACGATAAGGGTGTCATCATTGCCGGCAGCCAGAACCTGTATATGATGCTGAGAGTATTGGAGATGACTTGGAGACAGGTGAAGCAGATTGAAAATCAGGAGAATATCATAAAAGCTGCTGACGAGGTGGTAAATCGTGTGCAGATGTTCTATGAGAGATTCCAAAAGGTTGACGAGATGCTTGACAAGACGACGAAGGCTTTTGAGGATATGAAGAATATCAGCGGACCTTCAGGGCCAAGCATTGAGGTGGCTGCAAAGAAACTCGTGAAATTCGGGGCAAAAGAGAATCCGAAACGGAAATATAGACTTAAAAGTGAAGAGGCTCTTTTGATTAACGAAAACGATAACGAAAACGATAATGATAACGGTTAAAGGTTAACGGTTAAAGGGTTAAAGAAACTCTAAACTTTACACTTTCAACTGACTCTCAACTCTAAACTTTAAACTCTAAACTTTACTGAGGCATAATTTTCTTGAGTAGTTTAACGGCTTCGGTGACGTTAGGGATGCATTTTATTACGAGGCGGTTGTTGCTGCCCACTTTCTTGAAGTCACACTGCTGCGGATGCCTGCCGACATAGTTCAGGATGGCGTCAAAGAAACGGCTCTGGTAGAAAACGCTGCTCTCATTGCTGACAAACTGCATCTGCATGAGATGTTGCTTGAGGATGAGTTTTTCGCATCCAAGTCTTCTTCCTAAACGCCTTAACATTACTACCATCAGCAACTCTTCTCCTTCTGGCGGCATAGGACCAAAACGGTCTTCCATACGCTTGCGATATGCCTCAAGATCGCTATCGGTTTCGATATTGTCCAATTCCCTATACAATATCATTCTCTCGCTACTTCCCGGAACATAATAATCAGGGAAATACATCTGCAGGTCGCTCTCAATGGTGCAGTCATCAACAAAGTCCTCACCAGAGAGATTTTCACCTTCTTCAAGCTGCTCTTTATAGAGGTCTTGGAACTCGTCATTCTTCAGTTCGTTAACAGCCTGTGAGAGGATTTTCTTATATGTCTCATACCCCAAATCCTCCATAAATCCCGATTGCTCTGCACCCAGCAGATTACCTGCTCCGCGAATGTCCAAATCCTGCATTGCCAACGAGAAACCGCTACCAAGGTCAGCAAAGGTCTCAAGAGCCTCAAGACGCCTGCGGCTCTCTGTCGGAAGATATGCCAAAGGTGGAGCGAGGAGATAGCAGAAAGCCTTCCTGTTGCTGCGGCCCACACGGCCACGCATCTGGTGGAGGTCGCTGAGGCCGAAGTGGTTGGCATCATTAATGATGATGGTGTTGGCGTTCGGGATGTCGATACCATTTTCTACTATGGTGGTGGAGAGGAGAACGTCGTATTCGTAGTTTATGAAGCCCACTATTATCTTCTCCAGTTCGTCTGGTTTCATCTGTCCGTGTCCGACAGCAATGCGGCAGTCGGGGATATGACGTTCTATTATCTCACGCATCTTGTCGAGAGTAGCGATGCGGTTGCAGACGAAATAAACCTGTCCGTCTCGCGACATCTCGAAATTGATGGCCTCCGTAACGAGTTCGGCAGAGAATGTAGCCACCTGAGTATCGATAGGCTGACGATTGGGCGGGGGAGTACGCATGATACTCATATCGCGAGCTCCCATGAGCGAGAACTGCAAGGTTCGCGGAATTGGGGTCGCTGACATTGTAAGAGTATCGACATTACTCTTCAGCTGACGCAGTTTTTCTTTTGTCGAAACACCAAATTTCTGTTCCTCATCGATGATGAGCAGTCCGAGGTCTTTCCACTTCACATTCTTGGTCAGCATGCGATGGGTTCCTATGAGGATATCAATCTCGCCACTCTCGAGCTTTTCAAGTAACTCCTTCGTCTGTTTTGATGTGCGGGCTCTGGAGAGATAATCCACCTTTACAGGCATATTCTGCAACCTCTTGGAGAATGTCTTGAAGTGCTGCAGGGCAAGCACTGTCGTTGGCACCAATACCGCCACCTGCTTGCCGTCGTTGGCGGCTTTGAAGGAAGCACGGATAGCAACTTCCGTCTTACCAAAACCTACATCGCCACAGATTAGCCTGTCCATAGGACGAGCCTTCTCCATATCCTGCTTTACCTCCTGTGTTGCCTTCATCTGGTCGGGGGTGTCTTCATAGAGGAAAGAGCCCTCCAGTTCGTGTTGCAGGTAAGTGTCGGCAGAGAAAGCAAAACCCTTCTCGTGACGACGTTTTGCATAGAGTTTTATGAGGTCTCGGGCAATGTCTTTTATTCGTGTCTTCGCACGTTCCTTGATGCGTTCCCAAGCCCCTGTGCCGAGGGCACTCAGACGTGGCGGCTCACCAGTGTCAGAACGCCTGTATTTGCTTATCTTATATAAAGAATGTATGGAGACATCTACCTTGTCATTCTTCTGGTAGATGATGCGGATGACTTCCTGATATCCCTGCGTAACGGTGCCGTCGGCATTTTTTGTTGTAGTTGGCACTCTGACAAGACCTGCAAACTTACCAATACCAAAATCTACATGCACAATGAAGTCACCAGGCTCCATCTCCTGCAGCTCCTTCATGGTGAGAGCCATCTTACCCCTCTTGGCACTCTGACCCTGAAGTTGGTATTTATGGAAGCGCTCGAATATCTGGTGGTCGGTAAGGAGGACCATCTTCATACTGTCATCGATATAACCCTCATGAATGGTTCCCTTAACAGGGGTAGGAAGGGTGGCGGCGACAATGGAGTTTTTGAGAATCTCCGAGAGACGTTCCTGCTGCTTGTCGCTGTCGGACAGGATGTAGGTCTTGTATCCCTTTACCTGATATTCGTTTATGGTTTCTGCCAACAGTTCGAAATTCTTGTGGAACAGCGGTTGTGGCTGGCAGGAGAAAGAAATGTTTGCTGACTCTTCTGTCTTTGCTGACAGTTCTATCCATCGGAATTTCTCGACATTCTTCTCGAACTCTGTCGCACGGATGAGATTCAGTTCTGCTGTCAGCTCTCGCATAATCTCTGCTTTGTCTGCTTCTGGAGCGGCAGTAAGCCTGTCAGAAAGAGCCTGCTTAGAAAAACCATCTTTATAGATGTAGTCAATGGCATCTGTCACATACCCCATATCGTGAGTGACAATGATGGTATCATCTGGAAGCAGATTGAGGAAAGGAATTTTTGGCGACTGGGAACGGGAAATCTCGGGCACGACATCAATCTTCTCCAACTGCTCAATAGACAGCTGACTCTCAACATTGAAGGTGCGCAGGGTGTCAATCTCGTTGTCAAAGAAATCTATGCGGAAAGGGTCGTCGTTGCTGTAGGAATAGATATCGATGATACTACCTCTGACAGCATACTGACCGGGTTCATAGACATAATCCTGCATCTGAAAACCCAGTTCCTGTAGCTGTTTCTCCAGTTCTGTCGGTGGTATCTCCTGTCCCTTCCGAAGGGCGATGTGGCGGCTGTCGAGATCCTGCTGGCTGATAACGAGTTCTGACAATGCAGCAGGGTAGGTTATAATCTTCAGCGGAACTTTCGCCTCTTCCGATAAACGGGTGAGCACTTCTGTTCTCAATATGGAAGAAGAAGCGTCACGTTGTCCGAATTTTACTGCGCGCTTATATGATGAGGGAAAGAATATGACATTGTCGTCATTCATATTCTTCAGGTCTTGGTAAAGGTAACCAGCCTCGTCGGCATCCCTCATGATAAAGAGAATGTTGTTCTGTTGCTTGGCAAAATGTAAAGCAATAGAACTCTGCGTAAGACCGCTGATAGCCGCCTTGCGTACATTATTTTTCCTTAGTAGAGATGCCAATGCCTTACCCGAGGCTCCTTTGGCATAAAGAGACGATAGTTCGCTCAGTAACATTTTCAGTGTGCAAAGATACAAAAAAGAAACGGAGTGAAGAATATGAAGGATGAAAAATGCAAAAAAAACTTAATAATTTTGGTAAACAGTGCAGAAGACGTTCTTGTTTGAGATATTTTTACTACCTTTGCAACAATGGCGGTAAAACGTCACAAAAATCAATACAATACTACAATATTTAGTTAATTAATAATTGTTTAATCTAAACAACACCAAAATTTATGTCACAAAAAAGAGTTTATACCTTCGGCAACGGACAGGCAGAGGGTAATGCGCAGATGCGCGAAGCACTTGGTGGTAAGGGTGCTAACTTGGCAGAGATGAACCTCATCGGTGTGCCAGTGCCTCCAGGTTTCACTATCACAACTGATACTTGTAACGAGTATTATGAAGTTGGTCAGGACAAAATCGTAGAATTGCTCAATGACGATGTTATGGCTGCTGTAAAGCACGTCGAGACATTGATGAACTGCAAATTCGGTGATCCTGCAAACCCACTGCTTGTCAGCGTACGTTCTGGTGCTCGTGCATCAATGCCTGGTATGATGGATACTATCCTCAACCTCGGTCTTAACGATGTTGTTGCAGAGGGAATGTGCAAGAAGACAAATAATCCTCATTTCGTTTATGACTCATATCGTCGTTTCGTACAGATGTACGGTGACGTGGTTCTCGGCATGAAGCCAGTGAACAAAGAGGATATTGACCCATTCGAGAAGATTATCGAAGAGGTGAAGAAGGAACAGGGCGTAGAGTTGGACAAGGACCTGAGCGTAGAGTCATTGAAGAAACTCGTTGCTCTCTTCAAGAGCGCTATTAAGGAGCAGACAGGTTCTGACTTCCCAGAGGACCCAATCACACAGCTGTGGGGCGCTATATGTGCAGTGTTCCGTTCTTGGATGAACGAGCGTGCTATTCTGTATCGTAAGATGGAAGGTATTCCTGACGAGTGGGGTACAGCCGTTTCTGTTATGGCAATGGTATTTGGTAACATGGGCGACACATCTGCTACAGGTGTTTGCTTCTCTCGTGACGCTGGTAACGGTGAGAACCTCTTCAATGGTGAGTACCTTATCAATGCACAGGGTGAGGACGTTGTTGCTGGTATCCGCACGCCACAGCAGATTACAAAGATTGGCTCACAGCGTTGGGCTAAGCGTGCTGGCATCTCTGAGGAGGAGCGTGCTGCTAAGTATCCTTCTATGGAAGAGGCTATGCCAGAACTGTATAAGGAACTGGATGCTCTGCAGGACAAATTGGAGAAGCACTATCACGATATGCAGGATATGGAGTTCACTGTTCAGGAGGGTAAGCTTTGGTTCCTCCAGACACGTAACGGTAAGCGTACAGGTACTGCAATGGTGAAGATTGCTATGGACCTCGTTAAGGAAGGCCTCATTGATGAAAAGACTGCTATTATGCGTTGCGAGCCACAGAAGCTCGACGAACTTCTCCACCCAGTATTCGACAAGGATGCTCTTGCAAAGGCAAAGGTTATTACACAGGGCTTGCCAGCATCTCCTGGTGCTGCTTGCGGACAGATTGTGTTCCATGCTGATGATGCACAGGAGTGGGCTGCCAACGGACATAAGGTTATCATGGTTCGTATCGAGACATCTCCAGAAGACCTCGCTGGTATGGCAAGTGCTGAGGGTATCCTGACAGCTCGTGGCGGTATGACATCTCACGCTGCCGTTGTTGCTCGCGGTATGGGTAAGTGCTGCGTATCTGGTGCTGGTGCCATCAATGTTGATTATAAGGCAAAGACCGTAGAAATCGAAGGCGTTACATATAAGGAGGGTGACTATATCTCTCTGAATGGTACAACAGGTCAGGTTTATGCTGGCGAAATCGCTACAAAGGCTGCTGAGCTGAGCGGTGACTTCAAGGCTCTGATGGACCTCTGCGACAAATATACCAAGATGGAGATACGTACCAATGCTGATACTCCAAAGGATGCAGAGGTAGCTCGTGCATTCGGTGCTAAGGGTATCGGTCTGACACGTACAGAGCACATGTTCTTCGAGGACCAGAAGATTGTTGCTATGCGTGAAATGATTCTCGCAAGCGATGCTGCTGGTCGTGAGAAGGCTCTTGCTAAGTTGCTGCCTTATCAGAAGGCTGACTTCTACGGCATCCTGAAGGCTATGGATGGTTTGCATGTAAACATCCGTCTGCTCGACCCACCACTTCATGAGTTCGTACCACACGATCTCGCTGGTCAGCAGACTATGGCGAAGGAGATGGGCGTATCTGTAGAGGAAATACAGAAGCGTGTCAACAGCCTCGCTGAGAACAACCCAATGCTTGGTCACCGTGGTTGCCGTCTCGGTATCACATTCCCAGAAATCACTGCTATGCAGACACGCGCTATCCTCGGTGCTGCTTGCCAGTTGAAGAAGGAAGGCTATGACCCACATCCTGAAATCATGGTTCCTCTGATTGGTATCCTCTACGAGTTGAAGCAGCAGAAGGCTATCATCCAGAAGACTGCACAGGAAGTATTTGCTGAGGAGGGTATCGAGATTCCATTTGAAATCGGTACTATGATTGAGATACCACGTGCTGCCCTGACAGCTGACCGTATCGCTACAGAGGCTGAGTACTTCTCATTCGGTACTAACGACTTGACACAGATGACATTCGGTTACTCTCGTGATGACATCGCAAGCTTCTTGCCAGCATATCTTGAGAAGAAGATTCTGAAGGTTGACCCATTCCAGGTTCTCGACCAGAACGGTGTTGGTCAGCTGATTAAGATGGCAGTTGAGAAGGGTCGTGCCGTTCGTCCAGGTATGCGTACAGGTATCTGCGGTGAGCATGGAGGTGAACCATCATCTGTTAAGTTCTGCGCTAAGATAGGCATGAACTACGCATCATGTTCTCCATTCCGTGTGCCAATCGCACGCCTCGCCGCCGCGCAGGCTGCTGTAGAGGAATAAACGACAGAATGCTGATAATTAGTGAAATACGAGGCAAGGACTTGGAAAACAGGTTCTTGCCTCGGTTCTTTTTGCTCACATTCTGCATGTTACGTGTGCAGAACGTGTTGGCTAAGTACCCCAATTTGTTGACCAAATTTTTTGGGGATGTTGACCAAGCAAAAAAACGGATTCTGCAAAAACATCGGAAAATACCCTCAATGTTGACTATATGT
>Ga0326512_10001441_pt1 | contig 18400 bp, 24 predicted proteins | sample 1_2617_0518_D_FD_203652 | JGI IMG/M metagenome (GOLD analysis project Ga0326512, IMG submission 203652) | Bovine rumen microbial communities from UC Davis, California, United States - 1_2617_0518 | ecosystem: Host-associated > Mammals > Digestive system > Stomach > Rumen | place: USA... | reverse complement strand
TCTGTTTCTGTGTAAGAATTCATGGCAGGGGCGACAAACTGGTATAACGAACCCGTCTTCTTCGCTCTTCTTGCGATAAGCCGTTCCGTTCATAATGTGGTGAATTTCCGTTGCCGCCCTGCCACAGATCGCGCAGTTATTTAGACTCCGCACGCTTCTTCAACGCTTCTTTAGCGCGGTTGATGGCTTCTTCGGCTTGGCTTTCCAGAAGGTCGCGCGGCTCTTTTACGCCGTAGAAAGCGAGCATCTTTTCAAGGTTTTTCCCTGTGTAATACTTGCGAATGTCGCTAACTTGGTTTCCCGTCGCTGTGTACTTCTTCCGGGCTTCTTCGTTCCTACGGTGCAGTTCTTCGGCGGTCTGGGGAACGTCGGCGTTCTGGTTGTTGATCGCCGTTTCGACTTCCTCTTTAGACGCTATCGAAGTATCGATGCCGAAGCCCAAGAACCCCAAGGCGCGCCCTACTGCGCTTGTTTGCGCGTTCTCAATAAACGAAGTCTTATTGATGTACGAGGACGCTTCTTTTTCCTCTGCCAACCCGTCGGCTAAGAAGCGTTCGTTTTCGTCAAAGACAGAAGCTCTGACAAGAATCCTTCTTCTGCCTTCTTCGCCTTCTAGGTGCAGGATCTCCGTTTCTATCGACCCTGTAGGGAAGACCGCCCGGAAGGCTTTTACGCGTTGGTTTACTTCGGCGTACGCTTTCCCTTTTACATCGATGCCCTTTATAGCTTCGTTCGCAACTTGGATCGCTAAAGCGTAATCCTTTTCGTTATTCGCCATCTTCAGCCACCACGAACACAAAACCTTTCGGATTTTCGAGCATCTCCAGATACTTCCTGACGGGCATTTCTTCCACGTTGGCGATCTCTGCGCAACCTTCTTCCTTGTTGTAGAAGACGGCGTAAACCTGCTTGCCGTTCATCAGTTCATCCTTAACGAAGTACGCGCTAATCTCTCTCATTGTCTTTTTCTTCCTCCTCTTCTTCCTCTTCGTAAATCTCTTCGTATTCGTCCGTACCGCAGTAAGGACAAACCGCGAAATAAGTGCTAGAACCGCCACGAACACCGTAGAAATACGCGGCGGAAACCATCTTCAGCTCTTCTTCGAAGAACTCGTGATCATTCACGCATCGAAGCTTACACAGCATGCAGACAGCACCCCCAAAACGAACGTGACCCATGCAGGGGCGATCGCCGCAGAGAAAACGCAAGCGATCATAAACGCGATACCTAATGCGAACATTACTTAAGTCCTCCTAAATCTTCGTAAATGTGTTGGTTCAGAAATTCCCTTACCCACTCTTCGCACGTTTCCCACGTGTTGCCGGGCTTGGTCATTTTTAGAAGCCGTTTCCTACGGAAGACCGCGATCTTTTCTTCTGAACAATGCAGAAGCTTAGCGGCTTCCTTGGTTGTGTAGATCTTTACTTCTTCCATCTTTCCCGAAACGCCCTTTCTTCTTCTTCGGTTACTTCGGCAGGGTGCGCGTCGTAGATTGGCATAACCTCTTTGTAGCCGTTATCCGGCTTGATCTGGTTTTCCCGAAGGACTACGCGGTATTTGTGCGGTTGTCCGTTCTCGTTGTCGACCTTCTCTATTAGCCCCTTATCCTTCAAACTCTGAAGGCAGTTAATGGCGGTCTGGTAACTCACGCCGACCATTGAAGCAATGTAGCGAACCGATCCATAGAACCACGAACCTTCCTGCGTGAAGCCGAACAGAACTGCGTATATGTCGCGTTCTGCGCCCTTAAGCCCTAATTTCGACATCATCCAACCGAACACCAAGAAGAAGTTAGACGCTTTCGCTTCGTGCATTTTGTCCACTATCTTTCAACACGGGCGCACAGAAAAAGACGGCGTTTCTTTCTTCATCCGTAAGCCCTAAGACCTCCTGTACGTTCAGAACATCCTTAACGGTAAAGTTGTTCTTACCCGTTACCTTCTTGCTAAGCCCGGAAGGCGTTAACCCCATTCCGGCGGCAAGATCGCGCATTTTCATTTTTCGAATGAAAAGAAGCTCTTGCAGTTTCCATCTATTAATCATTTGGGAAACCTCCTTTCTGTTCACTATTATTCAACATTGAAGAACGAATTTCAACACTTTTCGTCAATTTTCGTTCGTATTGTGCTTTTTTGTGCGTTTTTGTAAACTGAAAGTGAACGAAAGGAAGGTCGAATTTATGGTCGATGTAGGAAGAAGGATTCGCCAGAGACGCAAACAATTAGGTTTATCCCAAGACGACTTAGCGCAGATGTTAGGTTACCGCGGCAGAACATCAATAAACAAAATCGAATTAGGCGGTTCTGACCTGCCTATCGACAAAGTGCCAGAGATCGCCAAAGCTCTAAACGTGTCTATTAATTACCTGCTAAGCGACGAAGGAGACTTTATAGCCGATCTGGCGGAACGGTATAAAGGGGTAGCCTTCACCGAAGAAGAGAAACAGAGAATCACGCAGTTTATAGATTTCACTTTGAACAGCCGTTAATCTATCTCTTTCTTATCTATCTATTATCTCTATATTATTGTGTCAAAAAACTTTATACCCCCTCTAAAGAAATTTGATACCCCCTCTAAAATTTCTTTATACCCCCTGTAAAGAAACTTTACACCCTATAGGAAAAAAGTTCCTATTCGCCGGAATCCTGTTATTAGCAAGTTTCAAAAAGTTATTAGAAAGGTTAGTTATGAATTATATTCAAGAAGTAGTAACGAAGAAAGGCACGACCTACCGCGTAAAGTTTCCGTACTACCAGAACGGCGAACGAAAGTTCTATTCGAAGTCGTTTGCTTCGAACAAATACGGATCTAAAAAAGCCGCTTTAGAAGCCGCTAAAGCGCATTTAGCCGAAGCGAAGGTGAATTATCAAGAAAACGTAAATCGGCGCGCTGTAAGCCTAGAAACCGTCTTTGAACTCAAGCAAAAGAACTACCCTCGTACCCAGTCGACCATAAAGAAGGAACTGTCTATCCTAAAAACGCACGTTTACCCCTATATCGACCCGGAAAGGCGGTTCGACACTATTTCAGTACCAGAAATACAGGCGACCTTAAACAACATGATTCAGACCCAGAGAAACGATACAATAACGCGGCTTCGTTACATCTGGAACGCCCTTTACATGACGGCTGAAGTCGAAGGAATCGTCGATTCTAACCCCATGGGCAAAGTTTGCACCCCTAAAAGCGAAGTAATAGAAAAGCACAGATCGCAGGACACTTCTAAAGAAACGTTAGATAAAGTGGTCGAATACCTCTTGACCCCGAAGCGTTACGAATCGGCGACATTTAACGACAAAGTCTTAGCCTATGCTCTTCTGGCTATGTACTATTTGGGCATCCGTCCGGGTGAAGCCTTCGCCATTTCCGCCGATTGCGTGGATCTGGCGAACGACCGAATATTCATTAATAAGGCGATCGGTTCAACCACGACCGACACAGGGCAGGTAAAGAACACAAAGACCGCCCGAAGCGTTCGCGTATTGCCCATTCCTAGCCAGTTTAAGCCATATTTAGAAGAAATGATGTATAGACCCTTCCTCTTCTATAACTACTGGGATAAGCCCCTAGAAACTTCCGTAGCGTCCGCCCGGATAAACTACGCGGCGAAACGTGCAGGGGTCGAATTCCACGCATATTCTTTACGCCACAGATTTATAACGGATCTATGGGAAAGTCAGACCGATAAAAACACGATTCAAAATACAGTAGGACACGCCGACGAAAGTATGTCGCTAAGTTACGGCGTGAGCGACGAAAAGAAAGTAGCCGAAGCAGTATCGAAGATTCGGTAAAAAATGCCACAAAAAAGCCACAGACCAAAGGGTTTCTATTGGATTGTATTGGATTCTACGGGGTTTGTGGTTTTTTCTTTAAATACGCAAAAAGGCGATTACGTAGCCTTTATCCGGCAGTATTGGAACATACTGGATAAGACTAGGTAATCGCCTAACCCTGATATATGGTGCGGATAGCGGAATTAAAAGATTCTTTTATAAAGCCTTCTTCTTGGTTTTCTGCCACAGAAAAGCCACAGTAAAAGAAAAAGACCCCTGCTGACAGGTCTTTTTCTTTAGAAAGGAGGTGTCTCAAAATAACAAAAGACTAACCATCCTTATTATAAATGGGTTTTCGCCAAATAAAAAAAGGAAGACCGAAAAAGTCTTCCTTAATTAACCCGACCCGGACAAGGGAACGGGCAGGGTTACTGATTAACGGGTAAAGAGCGGATTTCTTTATCCATCTGGGCGACAACGCCGTTACCGCCTAACTTCTGGTAAATTTCGAACATTCGAGACCAATTCTCTAACGCATAGAACGGAATAGTTTTCGCTTCTACGTATTTGTCGTGCTGTTCGATCAGCTTAATTCTAAGGATCGCCTGTAAGCCCTCTTCGACCAAGTCTTCTTTTTCCTTGGTCTGCTGTAGCCGGGAAAACAGGTAACCTGCCGAAGCCGTGATAAAGGGCATGAGGATTTTCAAAAGCATATCAACCCAATTCATTTTCTAACTCCTTCACCTTGTTTCGAAGCGTAAGCATTTTCGTCTGATACGCTTTAACGTTTGCTTTCGACAGGGCTTCGGCTTCGTCTGCTCTCTTGGTCAGTCTGGCGATCTCTTCGTCCTTCGCCTTAAGGTCGTTTCTAGCCTGTTCTAATAGCATTTGCAATTCTATTACCGTTGAATCGTCCTGTATTGAATCGTCGCTAGAATCGGCGTATTTCCACTTTTCCGCGTAGTATTTGCGCCCCTGCTCGGTTTCGGCGTTGCTTAAATCCAGATCGTGCGAACCCAGATAGAACATATCGTACGCCGGACATTCTGCGCCGTCGCAATTTGGGTAATACTGTCGGTAGGTTACCCCCTGCCACGTGTAGTAATCTGAAGAAGCGTAATAAGGCATATTGCCGCCGCCGAATACGCCGTATCCCTGTTCTAAGTGGATGTGTACCGCTTTATAGGAAGAACAATTCTTCGCACCCTCTGTATAGCAGGGCTGACCCTGTTTAAAGATCTTCCCCACCTTCAGACCGAGTTTTTCGAAATCAGCGTCCGGGCAATGAGTAGCCATGAACCAACAATGCGGATAAACGCCCGAAGGGGTTTCGATCTTGTCCAAGGACTGAAAAAAGACCGTGTTATCGGCATAGGCTACCGCCATAACTTGGCAGTCGTACGGGGCTAAAAGGTCGCACCTTTCCGGGTAACCGTCGCGCCCGTTCCAGTCGTTCGCACCGTTTAAGAGCTTATGCGATCCGTAGTTAGAAGGCTGACTAATGCCCGAAATAAAGTCTTTTCCTTTAAAGTCGCGGAAAAGCAAGATTGCTTTTTGCATCAGTCGATACCTTCGTCCTTGATCTGCACAGTTTCGGTTTCTTTCCAATACTGCGCCGAAGAATACTTCAGAACGGCACCGAGGAAGCCAGTTACCGCGGATACGGTGGCGACGATCTCTTTACCGTAGGGCAGACCCCAGATACCCGACAAAGAATAATAGAGACTGCCAAAAAGCGGCAGGATTACCTGAACCCACCGCAAGAAATCATAGGTTTTGTTTGTCATACTAACCCCCTTAAATTGCGCGAATGAACGTTAAACAGCAAGAATACTGCCGCGACGCTGTATAAGCCGTGGAAAGATGCGTAATGTTGCCGTTCGCATTAAATGAGACAGGGCAACACGCTTGCCCCCACCGCTGAACCGCCGTAGCGTTCATCGTGAAAAGCGGTCGAAACCCTGCCGGAAGCGTGGCGATTACATGGTTAGCCGTAACCGTCGCCGGGGCTGTCCATTGTATGTTGATCATAACCATTCGACCGCAACGCCGAATCGTTCCGCTCCCGTTTGTTACGCCCGAATCGAACGTTATAGATCCATCGTTGAACGCGCCGTATAAAGAATCGTAAATACCGTCGCTCGTTACTGGCTTTGCGCTTCCGCTCGTGGGTGCGGTGTCCCATGAGAGCGTATCTTGCTTCGTGGCAAGTCCGTTTGTCAGCTCATAAGGATAGACCCACCGCCTTTCGATATTACCCTGCGAGTCGACTGCGATTATACTAAAGAACTGATTCGTGCCGTTCTTGTTGGCGACCAGAGACAGACCGTAGGTAGGACTTGCCCCTGCTCTTCGAAGGGTCAGGGGGACAGTACCGTCTTTAATGTTCCAAGTTAACGACCCGTCGGTTTTATCTGCTTTTTCGGTTAATGCGTCGTAAATGCCGCCGCTTTCAACGGCTTTTTTCGAACCCTGTATCGGTGTGGTGTCGTAGGCTTCTTCTGTGCTGTTGAAAATGCCCGAAATTGCTTCGTTTACCGATTGTTTCAGCTCGCCGATAGTAACTTCCCTGAATTCGTCTGCCAGAACATCGAAAACGTAGCCAGTAATCCGGCTTTTGTAGTTTGTGTTGGTGTAGCGGTTGATCACCTGCACCGAATCGCCCAGTTGCAGACTGTCGGCGTTCTGCAAATGGTCGAAAGCCACCGTGATATTTACCGGGAAAGAACCTTTAGACTTTATCCAAGATGCCGTTAACGTGTCTAACTGCGCCTGTGTCGGCTTCTCCTCGAACCGATCGGTAAAGTCTGCAACGGTTACCCTTTGATACGGGAAAAGGTCTGCGCTGTCGGCGTACTGAATGTCTGAAGCGACGATTTCTTCGTCTCTCTGCCAGAAGCCTATAGCCGCCGTGGCTGAATTCGAAAAGTCGTAGTCTTCAGACAAATTAAACGCGGTCATGTTGACCCCGTATTTAACCTGCGTTCCGTTGTTTCTACCGCGCTTATTGAATAAGTACGAATTAAAATTGTCGAAATACCATTCGCCGCCGTAAGTATCAACGATAGATCCTTCCGTACCCTGCATTAGCTCGCGCGAAGACATCAGCCGCGAAACGGTCATAGTCGCCGAAACGTTGTTTTTGCCGGAATCGCGATACCAACGTAAAGGGGTATCGTTAATTTGAAACGAATACATATTCGCTAATGCTTCGTCTAATGTCGAAGCCGTGAACAAGCCTTCCGGGGTGATCTTCTGGAAGAATTGGGCAATGTGAATAGCGTAGACCGTGTAGAGGTTATTGATGGGCTTAGTTACGTTCGTTATAACGAAGGCTTGCCGCGGATCTGTTTTATTCGGCTTTACGGCAATAATGTTCCCTACTGTTACGTTCTCGATTAAGGGATCGTCACCGATTACGGTTAAGTTTAATTCGTAAACGCCGTTATTCAACTCTTCTTTTACTGTGCATTCGGTGACCCTGCTTAAAGTTCCCAAGCCCTGCGAATTGAAAGTCTGCACATCTGATCGAAAAAGAACGGGTCTCATAATTTCCACCATCCGGCGTTTCCGCCGACTTCTACAGGACGAACAACGTTGCCAGAACCAGAATAAGCCGAAGCAAGGTCGATTGTGTCGCCGTGTTCGCCGCCTTCGATGATCTGCACGTAATTATTAATAGAAAGGTCGACCGTTTCATAATCCGCAAGGTCTGAACTCTTAGTTACCCACACATTTCCGCCCTTTGCGTCTACAACGAGAAGGAAATAATCGTCTACCGTGTAATTCGCTAAGAAGAACGCGTCGCCTAGGTCAGTAACTAGACCTTCCATGTCGAAAGTTATAAACGTGTCGTCGATGCATAGATAATTTGTTCTGAAAGCGTGCGACGCGCCGATCTGCATTTTTAAGGCTATAACAGGATCTGAACCCATAGCGTTATTATTGGAAAGCGTCGCACGATACCACGAAACAGGGCGAATAGGTGTGAGTATCATTTCGTCTTCATCATAAATAGTAATAACCATATCGCGCGGCTGTGCCGTGGTTACTGCGTAGATGTCTTGCGAATATGATTTTTCTTCTAGAGTTACTTCAAGATCGCTATTACTCGTAGCCCCTAAAAACTGCCATTTTGAAGCGTCGTCGTACTGTCCGTGTGCGACGGCTACTAGGGCATAAGTTCCCACCGTCCCGGAAGCCGCCCGAAGGCTTACCGTACCAGACCCGGCAGGGAATGTGTAGTTAGTGCCGATATCAGCCGCCCAACCAATATTAGAACTTTCGAATTCAATTTGCGTGTTCCTTCGAACGAATCTAACAAGGCTATTTCTTGCGTCTACAAGTTTAATAACCGTCGCACCGAAAGTACGGCTAATCTGTGAAAGGTCGGTGAAAACCCTTTGCGGCTGACATGAAAAGTACAGATCGAAACTAACCTGCAACGCATCGCCCATTCTGAACGGTTCAGCCGTTAGCCCTTCGGCTAAATATCCAAACTGGTAGACTTCCGGGTCGTAGTCTGAAGCGATCTTAAGATAGCCGATGTTTGAATAAAGCAGTTTTTTAAAACCGTCTAAATTCGCCTGTACGTTCTTGGGAATGAAACAACGGAAATGCCGAACGACGTTGTTTAGCCGCTTGTTATACTGCACCAAATCGCCATTCCTTGCCGGAACTTGATAGGCGGTGTAGTCGATCTGGGGCGCGGATAAGTACGTGTCAGAATCAATATAAATGCCGTAGTTAGACGAAGGCGTATCGTTGATATAAAGAACGTGCCTCATGTTTACCACCTCTGATTGTTTCGCTGAATCGTTGTAGTGAGTTTCGAAATCACGATGTCGCTTAACTGGTTAGCGTCTAACCCGTTCCCGTTGACCGTCATATTTACAGTAATTCCGCTATTCGCCGCGACCAACTCTTTAAGCTTGTTCATTCCCATTACGATTTCTGCGCCGTTTCCGTCGCCGAATCCTTTATAACCGTTCGGCGTGGCTAATACTGTAGGGTCAGAAAAAATGACTGGGTTATCGTACGCCCGTTTATACCAGTCGACTTCAACTTTCGGCAGGGTTACGCCACCATTCCAAGACCACCCGAAACCGCCTGTGACTTTGAAATGGGGAAGCTTGATTTTTGGCAACGACCAATCCTTACCTGATAAATCGAAAAGCCCTGTTATTTTATCAATAACCCCTTTAGCCGTGTTCTTAACTCCCTCCAGAACATCAGATATCGACGGAAGCTTCCACCCATTCCCGGACAGGTCGAAGAATCCTACGATTTTATCGATAATGCCTTTAGCCGTGTCCTTCACACCGTTTACAACTTCGCTGATATCCGGCAGTTTCCAAGAAGAGCCGGAAATGTCGAAGAAGCCTACGATCTTTTTTACTGTTTCGTCAACAAAGTTTTTTGCTTCTTCGATCTTGTTCGAAATGTTTGTTTTAATGGTGTTAAAGACCGTTCCTACGGTGTTCGCCAGATTCTGAAACGACAGGAAGTTTTTAATACTGTTGACTGCCGTTTCTACTGCCGCTTTCGCCTGATCGATCTTCGTAGAGATCGCGACTCTGACGCTTTCGATTGCAGTTGTTACCGCGGTTTTAATGTTGTTCCATGTCGTGAGCATGGCGTTTTTGAACTGCTCTAATTTGGCTTTGACCGTATCCCAGTTTTTATACAGGGCAACGCCGATAGCAATTAAAGCACCGATCGCCGCAACGACGATTAAGACCGTAGGGTTAAACGCGACCATAGCAACTTTTATAGCCTTTATCGCGTTCGTTGCAACCGAAATAACCTTCGCTACAGGGGAAATAGCCGCGACCAATCCGGCAATGATCAAAATAGTTTTCTGGGTCGAACCGTCCAGTTTTGTAAACCATTCGACCATTTTTGTAACGAATTCTAAGACCTTTTCGATTGCCGGAACTAGCGTTTTCGCTAAAGCGTTGCCGACCTTCAGCAAAGCCGCCGAAGTCCGCGCTTTCATTTTGTCCATAGCGTCGTTGAATTCGTTTGCCGCGTCTAAAGCGTCTTGGTCAAGGACTAAGCCTAGGTCTTCGGCTTCCTGTCCTAAGTCCTTTAACGCCGCGCCGCCGTCGTCGATGATTCCGCTTAAATCCGCCGCGCTCTTGCCGAATAACTGCATTGAAAGCGCGTCGCGTTCGGTCTCGTTTTCAACCTGCGACAAGGCTTCTAACGAATCGTACCAAACATCGGTAGCGTTTCGCATATTGCCTTCAGAATCATAGATCGCAACGCCTAACGTGCCGAAGACCTCTGCCCCGGAAGACATATTCGAAGTAAGCTTCTTCATCGAACCCGTCATCGCGTCAACGGAAACATCAATCAAATCAGAAGCATACTGCATCTTCTGTAACTCGTCGGTCGTAAAGCCTGTCTGCTTGGCTAAAGTGTTCAGATCGTCAGCCGCTAAAGCCGCGTTGTAGGCATTGCCCAGAAGCGCAACGCCGACCCCTGCCGCCGCCGCGGAAATCTTCTTTGTTTTTTCTGCAACATCCGCCGAAACGTTGCCAAGTTGGGTAAGCATGGGCGACGCTTGCGCCAAATCTTCTTTGTAGCTCTGAAGGGTCGCGGAAGTCTGCGCGATCTCTCGTTCTAATGATTTCTGCTGTTCGATAACTTCCGGGGTCTGCTCCCCTGCCTTTAACTGGCGCAGGGCTTCGACTTCGGTATCTAATTTTTCTTTTGTATCTTTTACTGCGTTCCCTAATAACTCCTGTCTCTGCTTGAGCAGGTCTATATTATTCGGGTCTAATTTCAACAGTTTATTTACATCTTTTAGCTGTTTCTGTGTGTTCGACAGAGAAGCATCGACATCCTTTAACGCCTTTTGCAGGGGCGTAGTATCGCCGCCGATCTCTACTGTAATACCTTTAATTCTGCTTGCCATATTACCCCCTAGAACCTGTCGAAGTCGTCCTGTGTTGCTAGTGCCTTGTAATCGTAATCGTCATTCGCCTTTTCGGTGAACATATCGTTTACTAGACCGATACTAAGGCTGTCTAAGTCAGACATAGACAGCCCCAGTTCGGCGCATCTCAAAAGAAAAAGCGCGGTAGTTAGTTTGCGCTCTGTCGGTTTACTTTTTTTTTCGGTTTTTCGATGGTCTGAACGTTCAAGCCCCAAAGTTCCATCAGCTCCGGCAAGATCTCCAAAATTGGCATAATGTCGAACTGATCTAACCATTCTTCGGGGTCGTCGGGGATAGAATCGTCCGCCTGTTTCGCCATAATGTAGGCGATTCGCAGGAAGATTTCTAATTCGCCAGAGCCTAAAGCACCGTTTCCGGCGGCAACTAACTTGCTAATATCCCGGAAGACATCTTCGCCGAACTTTTCCCGATAGCGCAACGGCGTAGAAGCGGTAGCCTTGAACGCTACCACCTTTTCGCCAATGTTAATAATTTTTTTCATATCCCTTGTCTTTCTCCGCTTTTACTATGCGGTCGGTTCCTGCACCGATTCAAACCACTTCTGATAAGAAGAAGTCGTTTCCTCTTCGTACGGGGCGCGCGACTTTACGACATTGTCCGCAATTCTGGGCATTGCCGAAATTGTAATTGTTTCGGTCTGCGGTTCGATGCTCGTATCGGTCGTCTGTCCGGCTACATCAGGGCGCGTTGCAACGCATCTATAGAAACAATGCCTTACTGCGTTTTCGTCGCCTTCAAACTGGAAGAGGAACGCGAATTCTACGGTGGGCGCGTCTGCCCTTTCAACGTAAAACCCTTTTGCGTCCAAGACTTCGCCCAGAACATCGGTTCTAAAAGAATCAGGAATCAGCGCGATTTCGAAGTCGCCTTCGTAACCGCTGTTCGAAGACCCTTTCCAATAATCGGTATTGTCGGCGCGGAACGTGGACATTTCGCCCTGCTGTGCCATAGACAGAGAGACCGCACCCGGAAGGGCTACAGGCGTACCGTAAGTAATTGTACCGCCCGTTTCGGTGATGACTGCATAGTAGGCGTTTTTAAGACCGTACTTAACTTTATTAGCCATTTCTTAATTCTCCTTTATGATGACTTCGGCGGCGTACAAAATCCCCCACATATGCTCTGAATTCGAATAAGTCGAATTCTTTTCGTAGGGGATATCGTGCGCCTTTAAGATGTTTTCGACCCTGCTTTCTAAAGCAAAGTCTTTGTTTCTTGTGTAGACCTCAATATCGACGGCATTAATAGGCTGATAGTTTTTGTTATCGGCGATCATGTCGTCGCTATTTGGGTAGTAGTAGACAACATACGGCAGGTCGGGGGCTTCTTTTTCCGGGAACGAATAATACGCGAACGGAAGACCGAAGCTTTCGACCATTGCCGCGACTTCCTGTAGCGTCAATGCTTCCCAACCCCCAGTCTTTCCAATTCGTTGACCGTCTGACCGTACAGCCAGTCTTCGGCATAGTCTTTCGCCGCTTGGATCTTGCCGTCGCCCGTCCATTGCGCGTTCTGCCATCCGTAGGGGTGCGAATTCTCGATTAAGTGGGCTACGCGGTAATGCTTCGGGCTGTGAACGACATAGACCGTTCCTAAACGGCGGTCTGTCTGTTCTTGGACTTTCCAGTCGTGACCATACTTAACGCGACCTTCGGCGGTCTCGTACTGGTCGATCATTTTACAGCAGATATCGGCGGCTTCCGGGCAAGTCTCGTTTAAAACGGATCTTGCTTCGATTTCGTAGCGTTGCAAGATCTCTTCCATTTCCTTTTTGAAGCTTTCAACGCCTTTAACCTTACTCATTGCCTTTCCTCTTCTCTACGTAAAGTTCGATCAGGTCGTTTCGCGTCTCGTACGTGCGGTAAATGGTGTATTTGATGCCGTTATACTCTAAGACGCTTTCGCCGCTGTAATCGCCCTTAAACATGGTCATACGGTATTCAGGGTTTAGCCCATTGCGACCGCCTTCGAACCACTCTGTTTGAGTAACCGAAGAGACATTGCAAAATACCTTTTTTCTTGTTTCTGTTTCCTCGTAAACTCCGTAAGAGTTAGGAAGGAAACTTTTAGAAACGAGATAAATTACTCTGCTTCTGTCCATTGTGTAAACCCTGTCCGCATGGACATTTGCGCTTTCTGTTCGTCGTAAGACTGTTTCAGACGGTCGAATTCGTCGGGTTCGCCGAAGTGCAAACGACAATAAGTCGTTACAGCTTGCAAGACAAGGGCGTTCGTAAGGTCGTTGTTTGTGACCCCTGCCGTTTCCAGATCGAGCAAAGCCGCTTCGATTAACTGTTTTATCTGATCGTTGAAATCATCGCTGACGATTCGAAGCGCGAATTTTACTTTTTCGATTGCTTCTTCCATTAGATTCCTTCCTAAGAAAGGGGAAACCCTGTGAAGGTTTCCCCTGTGCGAATTAGTAGCCGTTCTATATTGCTCCTTTAAAATTCAGCAAGAACAACTTGAACTGACGGATATCCATTTAGTCCGTCACTCATGGCTCTAACTATTAAACTGTCATCTCCATCGGTAACATCAAAGCTATCACCATTGAAAACCAAACCGCACACTTTCGCTCCAGTTAAATGGTCTGTATACCAACGATAGCAACACAATGTGTTTTTGGAAACACCATCAACTGTCAATGTTGTACCGCCAGTTTTCGCAGTTCTGTACTGCATTTTAGAACCATCAATGAAGAAATAAACATTCTTTCCCTCGTTAAAGGCATCAATGATTTCTTGTGTGGTTTTGTCGAATACTAAATTGTATCTATCCGTATTCAGTTCCGACACGCTGTTATATGTCACATTGATTTTTAGTTCTCCGCTACCACCGCTAGACGCTACACCCTGTTCCAGTTTGTTCAGTTTGGCAGATGTGACTACATCGCCAGTTTTCCAATTCGTAGGTTCGTAAGCCATATATACCCCCTAAGACTTCAAAGCCATGTAATCGGCTTGTCCTGTCCCTACCACGTTAGAAGACGCGGCAGGGTCTACGCGTTTTTTACCAACGCAAAGCCATTCGGGCGGACAAGGTGAACGGCGCACATGACCTTACCGACGATCTTAATAAGATCCTGTTCCGCGTAAGTGTATTCGTCAGTAACGAACTTGAAGTCTTCGCCTTCCGGGAAGTTGGCAACTACGCCGTCAAGGTCGCCGACTAAAACGCCCTGAACGGTGTTGTTGAACAGGACTTCCAGACCTTCGAACGGGTCTTCGATCTTCGCGCCGCCGTCGGTGCGTTCGCCCTTGATAGCCGCCCAAGTTGCCTTAGACATGATGGCGACCGGGTTTACGGCTTCGTCAGACAGAGCGGCAAGACCTGCCAGAACTGCGCCGTTGTCGATGGCGTGCGTAACGTTGGCGGTAAGGGTAGAAGTGGCGATCTCTGCAACAATTGCGTTTTCGATTGCGATTGCTAACTGATGCCCGAATTCATCGTAAAGATAATTCAGGAACTCTTCACCGCGCAGGGCTAAGACAGTATCAGAAACACGAATCCACTTTTTGATATACTGCGCGACGAAGTTAATATAAGCAAGGGTCAGAGTTTCTTCGGTCGGGGCGTTTGCGCCTTCGGTATGAACGACTGCGCCAGTTGCGGACGCTTCGTAACCGACCTTGTAGTTTCCTTTAACGTAGACCTTACGGACGCGCGAAAGGATCGGGGATTTGTCCCAATCTCTCCACGTGTAGCCGTCGATAATGTCGGCTACTGCGACAGTTCCGCCCGTTGCGTTGGTGCTAAGCAGTAAGGCGCGCTGTTCCTCGTTAGCGCGACCCTTGAAGGACTCTGCCAGAGCATCAGCAAGCTTGCTTCTCGTTTCCTTTTCCATGTTTTCTTTTTCTCCTTTAAATGTGTGAACTTCTTTTGCGTCGCGAAGTTCGGCGACTTCCTGTTTCTTTGCTTCGGCTTCGGCGATGATCTGTGCTTTTCTCTCTTCCAGTTTTTCGACCTCTGCCGTCAGGGCTTCGATATCTGCGCCCTCGGTCTCCATCTCTTTAGAGATTTCAGCCGAACGCGTTTCAATTTCCGCCATGCTCATTTCTTCAGCGTTCATTTGTTTTCTCCCTTCAAAGCCGCTAAACGTTTCCGCAGGGCTTCTTTTCTTTCCTCTAACTCTTTACGTTCTTTTTCTGCGCGCAGTCTCTCCGCTTCTACAGATTCGATCACTCCGTCGATTCTGCTTCGCGCCGAAATTTCGGTAAAGCCGTTCTGAGGATAAGAAACGGCGGAAACATCGTAAAGCTTGCCGATGCGCTTAATCGTGCGCAGGTAATCTTTACCGTCTGGCTCTATATCGTCCTCTGCGACCGTAAACCCGAAAGACATTTTGTTTGTATATCCGCCCCGGATCTCTTCGTAGAGAGAACGCCCTAATTCGGTGCCGCCCAGATTGGCGGTAACTTTTAACCCGTGTTCGTCTTCTTCAAGGGCTAAAGTTCCGTTCGACAGCCGGGCAAAAACTCTCCCGGCGTGGTCGTACTGCATAATTACATCTGACAAGTCGGCGTTTTTAAATGCGTTCCTGTCGACCTGCTCCCGGACAACGATTTCTTTTCCTTTTTCGTCCGTGTAAGAGTACAGGTAATAAGGCTCGTTAAATGTCGTTGCGTAGCCTTCGACGACCTTTTCCGTTTCGGTCGGCGAAAGACTCATGCTTCGATATTCTCTACTCTGCATCTTTTGTTCCTGTGTCATTGTCGCTACCCTCCGTTAGTAACTTTTGATCAACCGTGTAGTATTCGCCCCTAATAAATGCGACGTCGCCGTCCGGCAGGGGCGAATAGTTGAATAATTCGCGGATCTCGTTAATCGTCAGGATTCCGCGGTCGCCCAACTCACGAGCAACGTTCACTTTTTCGCTTTGCGTCATGTACTGTAAACGATTCGAATTAACGTAAACGTGATTGCCGAAGCTTCTTTCCTTTTCTGTATAAATGGCTTTCGACAGGGCTTCAGATAATGCAATCGCGAACGGTTCGACCGCGCTATTAAAGAACGCGTCTAATTCGTCGCTCTTGGCTTTTCCTTGTATTACATCCTCATTAACCCCGAAATAATCGAAGACATTTTCCCGGATAAGTCGCGTTTGCTCTGGGTCTACGTTTACCGCGTTTGATTTGATCTGTTGAATGTTCGTGTATTGCTTCGGGAAAAGCAGAATGCCCGAATTATCGTTGCGCAAATTGTCTTCGCTGAACCTGCGCCGTTCTTCTACAATGTCGCTAGGGTTAGTAAAGTTCGAAACCTGCGCCATGAATCTAATAGAGGAAGAATACTTCGTCGCTTCCTTGATCGCCTGATCCTGAACCGCGATAAGGTCAAGGGTCGGGCGTAAGGCGCGGTTGCTGTCGCCGAAGAAGTCGCTTTCGAATTGGTGTTTTACTAAGTAAGCGCACCTGTCGAATTCCACGTAGCCGACTTGGTTATTCGTAAAGCGGTACTGCACCCAGAGAACGCCGCTTTTCGATTCTACAAGCTTCACCCTTTCCGGCAAGCAAGGGAAGAACCCTACTGTTTCCAAATATTCGTTCTGAACGGGTAAAATAAAAAGATTGTTTGTACAATCTAAAATCGTAGAACAACGCGCTAAAAACTGTGGGTAGGTCATCCAACTATTAGGGCTGTGGCGCATTCGGGTTTTTAATGCTTGCTGTGCTTCGCCCTGTAGTTCGATTTTTAGTTTGCTAATGTGTCTGGCTTTCGCTTCGATTGCCGCGCGTACTAATTCGCTTTCGTAGATACTGCCGTAGTGATCGTGGAAAACGGGTTCGTATGCGGTCAATAATTTAAACGTGTCTGTCGCTCTCTCCCGTTCTTTCCTGTCCGGGAAAAGCCAATCAAACAGATTCATTACAGAATCTCCTTTCGTTTTTTAACTGTTCGCCGATCTCGCTAAACCACTTCTGACGAACGGTCATAGCATCCAAGAAAGCCGCCATACCGTCGATATGGACTTTCTGTTCTAGCTTCACTAGCCGCATTCGTTCGGTTTCTGCATTAACCTTCAACGCCGAATTGTAGAAATGGGCTTTCAATAAGTCATTGTCGCCGATGCGGATTTTCCCGTCTCGCATCAGCCCTTCGGTTTCCCGGATAACAGGCGTTAAGTTTTCGCCTTGGTAAACATCGTCCATATGCACGCCTTCTTCGGTCAGATCCTGAACGAGATAGGAAGCACAGTAACGGTCGTATCCTACTTTTAATGGGTAGATATGATAATCGCGGATTAGTTCGTAGATCCAGTCTTCTACATCGTGATAGTCGATAAAATTTTCGCCGGACGGGAACAGCAAGCCCCTTTGAATAAAAGACCTGTAGGGCAGACCGTCGCGCGCGGTCGCTTCGTCTATCTTCTCTGAAGGTAAATAGAATCTTGCGAAGGTGTACAAGACCCCTTCTTTTTCAACAACAACAACAGCCGCCGTAAGGTCGGTCGTTCGGGAAAGGTCTATTCCCATTACGCAGTATGTATCGTGGAAGTCTTCCAGACTGTAGGGCGCGCAGACCGTCTTTTCGATGGTCTCTGCGTCTAACCACGCTTGTGAGGAATTTTGTTTGATGTTGCAATACTTGCAAAGGAACTCGCTACGTTTCGAAAGTGAACCTTCAGCGATGGCGATTTCTTCCAACATGAAATCAACCGAAACAGAAACGCCTAATTTCGGGTTCGCTTTGTAAAGCTCGTTTATATCGTTCCACTTCGAGATATCGTCTATCTGGTAAATGATCGGCAAAAGCCTTCGTTCTTTCGATTCGCCCTTTAGGAAGCGCGTAGCACGCTTCATCAGTTCATCATAGATCCCGTCGTTGATGTATCCGGCGGTAGTGATAGATAAGACGATAGGTTCTTCCCTTGCCCCTGTTCCGCTTTTAATTACTTCGTACTGCTTCAGCCCCTTTTCTGCATCCCATGCCGCGACTTCGTCACATACGCAGATAGACGGGTTAAAACCATCTGACTTCTTAGCCGAAAACGCGATCTTCTTTACGGTCGCATTGGTTGCAGGAATGTATAGATCGGTCATTCGGTGACGCTCTAAGGTCGGGTCTTCCGGGTTTACCTTTCTTTTCGAACTGTCGCGCTCTCCCTGCTTCTCTTTCTTGGCGATGTATTCCGGGTCTAATTGGGTCATCGTCCATATGTTTTGATAGACAATGTCCGCCTGTTCCAGTTTGGGGGCAATGTTAAAGACCTTCGTGCCGAAACCTTCGTTTTTCCAAATATAACGGCTGATCGCCGCCGCGTCTAAGCTCTTCCCGGACTTTCTGGCGGTTACCCAGAAGACTTCCCGGAACTGTCGAAGCCCGTTTGCGTCTACGATGCCAAATAAAGCCGACAGAGCGGCTTTTTCGTAAAGTTCAAGCAACAGGGGCTTAGTAGCCAAACGCCCTTCTACGTGGAAGCAATGCGCTTCTATCCAGTCGATAGCGTGATGTGCCTTTTTTGCATCGAAGAAGAACTGTTTTTCCTCCAGACCGTGAACGAGGTAGGCGTAAAGAAGCTTTACCCACTTAGAAGCGGGGATAGAGCCGTCCATAATCTTCTGATAATAGGTAAAAATGTAGTTCTCTGATTTACCCTGCGTTAGTGCCTGTTTCTTTCGGTTACTCATTTTTACTCTGCTCTATCTTTTTCAAAAG
>Ga0326512_10001438_pt1 | contig 18421 bp, 38 predicted proteins | sample 1_2617_0518_D_FD_203652 | JGI IMG/M metagenome (GOLD analysis project Ga0326512, IMG submission 203652) | Bovine rumen microbial communities from UC Davis, California, United States - 1_2617_0518 | ecosystem: Host-associated > Mammals > Digestive system > Stomach > Rumen | place: USA... | reverse complement strand
GTGTTGGTTGTTGGGGTGGGGGGGGGGGGGGGGGGGGGGGCGAGGAGGGCACACCGTCCAACCGTCGGAGGCGCGTCCGTGCTGACCATCCGACCATCAAGAGCGCGTGTCCTGCGCTCAACGGCGGCAGTATACATCCCAACTATTTGCAATTCGGCGGACGGTGTCGGACAGATTGAAGTTGAGATCACCACCGCCGGTGTAATCAATGTTTCCACCAGGGGAGTCAGTAAACCCAGCAGCGGATGAGGTAGCTACAACGTGTTGATACCGTACATTACGGTCTGACGCACAAGGCTTGTAAACAGAATAAAAACTGCACGAGAGGATGGGAATGTTCATCCTCTCGTCCTTTTTCTGATACGATGAATAGGAAGTGAGACTATGATTACGGTTGTGAAAGTTGGATCCGGCTATGTGCAGACGGGGAGGAAGGAGTTCCTGATTGACTCCGATAGTGATGCTCAGAGCTTGCCTACGAATCAGGGCGAAGAGTATTGTGCTCCCGGTAGCATCGCTTATACGCCCGACCTGAAATCTATCTACATCCTGTGGCACAAGGTAGAGACAGCGTGACAAACAATAATTACCCCTTGGGTTAAATAAAGCCCAAGGGGGATTTTCTCGTTTTTGGGAATACGGGTTTGCTTATGCATAACTCACGCAGGAATATACATGGGTCATCCGTAAACAAACTCGATGTGCTGGAAACCAGATTTGGCAACTGAGAAGATCCATCGGATTAACGTGATTTTTGTGAAATGATGGTGGAGAATAGTTCTCAAATCAGGTCTGCAAAACCTTTATGCCCCGGTTCAAATCCGGGTGGCACCTCGATGAAGGGAAGTCTGGCAATTATTGTCAGGCTTTTCTTTTGTGCTTTGGGGCGGATATGTCGAATCTGGTATTACGCGATTGGCCTTACAAGGGCTGCGTACATCTCGTCAAATGCATTACCATACAAGTCAATATACACATTGTAGGTGACGGTTGTGCTGGAGTGTCCGAGGATCTTTGAAAGAATCTTGACGTCCATTCCTTTGTAGTAGCAGTTCGTCGCGAACGTATGCCGGAGGGCGTGTGTGCCGTAGTATGGGATGTTGGCCAGCTTGCATATTTTTTCGACATACGTTCTGAGCACCCGGTAGTTCAGTGGATAGTCACCGTTCGCAAAGACCGTATCACACGTAGACATTGCCCTGCACTTCTCAAGGATCGAGACAGCCTTCGGTGTGAGAGGAACGACACGGTTGCCGGATGCAGTCTTGGAAGATTGCTGTCTCCGGGACTGGATGACGCTGGCCGGGTTAACAAGCGTAGCGCAGACCTTAATCATTTTCCTCTCTATGTGGACGTCTGACCAGTTGAGGGCAAGGAGTTCGCCAGACCTCAATCCGGTCTCCAACAAAAATTCTATAGCTAATCCCGCTGTTATATCAATTTTGTATACCTCCGGTTCTGAGGTGATACGAAGAATTTTCTCTTGCTCTTCCCTTGTGTACGCGAGAACCTTCTTCTTCTGCTTCCGGAGGAACTCATCTCTTGGAAGCTGAATACCGGAAGAGGGGTCAGCCTGAATGATATGATTCGCAGCGGCTTGCTTCAGAGGGGCTGTAATCAAAAGGAGCTGCTTCTTGATTGTGCTTTGTCCATAGCCCTTCTCCACCAGTTCTGAGATGTACTGCTGGATATGGATGGAAGTGACGTCCTTGATCGGCATACGACAGATGTCATGCTCTTTCAGTTCATGCGTCGATGTCACGAGACGGTTGAATGTCGCATCCTTGACGGTGTGTCGCTTGTAGACATTCAGCCAGTCGAGAACGTATTCATACAGTCTGGATTCTGGATTCATGAGGAATGCTCCTTTCTGAACAGAATCCGATGGATCATTCTCAGTTGTCAAGGTTCGACGGGGATGTTCCCCTTCTGGGAAAGTATATCCTGGATTTTTCATTATGTCAAATTTCCTTCCTGTTATAGGAATTCCGGGGACGAGGTGTACAAGCCTCGTCCCCGTTTTTTGTTTTATCTCTCCCACTTCAGAGCCGGTAGTTTGCCAGCCCGGATAAGCCATGCGATCCCAACCGCAACGGCGTCTGACTCATCATCTACCGCGTACTCTCTTTCTCCGACATAATCCTTCAAAGCCTCGGCTACTTCTTCCTTGGATGCGCGGGCATTATTTGTTACGACCTTCTTAATCATGACAGGAGCCATCTCATAGAATTCTTTGTGGAGGGCGTTCCAGACTGTGATATCAGCAACACCGGCGACCTTGGCCAGAGCGATTGTCTCGTTCTGGTAGCGCACAAATCCCTTTTCTCTGACTGGAATCAAGTCATCATAAGCGTATACATACCGATAGATCTCCCGCGAAACATCCATGAGCTTTTCCGGTACAGGCTTGATCTGGTGATTATTGATATAGGACGTCTCCAGCACGGATGCCTTCCCGGTCTCAGTATCGTATGAGAGGACGGCGAACCCAGGCCGGTTCAGGGAGAGGTCACAGCAGAGGTAGTTTTCGATTCTCATTCAGGTCAATTCACCCTCTTCTGCCGGTCGATCTCAGAAATCAGGAGTTGAGCGAACTCCCGCATATGATTCTTGTCACGGAAGGGGATGGCAAGGACAGGGATATTGAATCCGGTCACTTCATCGCCTGGGTCAACCGGGTCTGTCGTTTCGCACAAGACCAGCATATTGTCCGCGACAGAGAAGCATCTGTGGTCGAGAGGAATCGTCAGTGTCATTACGTCAGTCATCATATCAGGTTCGTTCATAGAATCATCCTTTCTTCTTCCGGTAGGCAGAGAGCCTTTCCGCAGTAGCCCTTCGTTGTTCCTCGGTCAGGTTGTTGACCCTCGGAGGAGAAATCCTCAACCACTTGGCAGGGATCACAGCATACAGACAGCCGTCATTATCCTCCGGATGTTTCCTGATCTCTACGTCAGCAGGATGCTGTTCCTTGAGCTTCAGGATCCGGTTAATGACCTTTTTCTCATCACTGCTGATATACATGAATCCGTCATCTGTATCCGTATAATTCAGACATGTTTCCAAGGTTAACGCGCACCTCCTCTTATCGTGTTCAGAACATACATAATAACAATGAAAATCGCATCGATTTAGCCCCTCTACCCCAGAGGATGAAGATTTATACGTCCGGGATAGAAAACGCGAAATCAGGGCTGATTTTCCTTTGTATTCTTTGTATTCTTCATGTACAGATACCATGCATCATTTTCGATCCATGGATCTACCTCGAAGTTCGGGAGTTCATCACCGGTCAGACATTCGGTACATCGCTTGCAAGTCCAGTCCTTTGTGTAGTGGCGGCAAAAGGTGCAGTTTCGCCACCTTTGAGAACTGACGCCCTGTGAACGGATAATCTGATGGAGGCCGGTTCTTCCGGGGCATACGCCACAGAACTCTTTCTTTCCGATCATGACGATGTGTTTGCAGTCTGGTTTGCAATGGTTACAGGCCATCCGTCTGCCTCCGGTATCTCAAGAATATCGTGGTACATGAACCGTACATCTCCGTCTACGGTGTCCGTATGCCAGTGGCCGCAATACCACTTGTAGGGAATCTCGTGATCCACGAACAATGTCTCAACCTGATCGAAGAAATTTTCTGTCCGGCGGTCTACCTGTGACTGGTCAACACCGGAAAGGAAAGCAGAAAACGGTACGTGTCCCATTGGGCAAGTGTGCGTCATGAACAGGATCGGTTCCTTCCGCAGCAGCCCTCTGTCCATGTAGTCAGCGATCTTTTGCAGCTCGCCCCAGGCATCATCTCTCTCATCATCCGACATCTGTTCATCTGCAAACCAATACCGGACATTGTTCCCGCGCATCTCCTCGATGGCTTCCTGCTCTTTCCTCCATTCTTTGTCCACGGAGTACGCACCGCCCATTATATATACTGGGTGTCCGGCGAAGATATAGGAGCCATACTCCATCGGATAGAGGATGTTCGGGAATCTATCTTCCCGGTAGAACATACCGGCAATCTGATTGTTTGATACATAGACCCGCTTCAGGTTGTAGCCCTTCGGTCTGCGGTCATGGTTGCCATGGATCAGGATGAACGTGACCGCATACTTGACCAGGTGCTTTTTGTACTTGTCGTTGCCATAGAATGTCACGCCGTGGTCTCCGAGGACAATCATGTAATCCTTCTCCGGCGTGGTTTTGTTGTCTGCGCAGAACTTCCTGACCTTCTGGTAATCATCTGCGGAGACAAAATCCCCATGCTTGTCACCGGTAATATAGACTGCCATCAGCTATACTCCTTCTCTGCACTTTCGATCATCCAGTCAAGGTAAACTCTGGCCTTACGGAGATCCTCAACAATACCCTTCTTCCGCCAGCGGGAAACATACTTCAGCACATTCCCTTCACAATACCCGGTAAACTCCTGGGTCGAGAGCGTGTCGCGGATATAATCGATTACTTCAATACTCTTATCAGCGTAGTGGGACGGGTGGTTGACCATATCCGGGTTCTGGGTTTCATACTGTGTTTCAGGATTATTTGAGATCATCGTCTTCCTCCTCATTGTATCTGGTGTTCCAGTACGAAGCTAATTCCTTGTAATTGGTAAAAATTGGCGTCACAATGTGACAATTTGAGCAACACAGCCTGATGCCGGTAGAGGCGAGAGGTGTGTCTCCGTCATCAATATAGTAGGCGGTTCCATTGCAGAACGGGCATCTCTTCAGCTGTATACCCACGTGATCACTCCTCCCAAACGTAGCCACGGAACCATTCGCTGATGTATTTCTGGATCAGGTCTTCCGGAATGCCATTGGCCTTCAGATAGTGCCGCGCCCATAGTTTCAGCCGGTTGGCGTCTTCTGCAATGTTAGAGCTGCAATTACACGTTACATTCAGTTCAGCGCCGACATAGAAACCGACCAGCTCGATAAAGTGATCCCGAAGCATCGTTACGGTTTCCTGTGATTCGTTCATCTGCGTCCTTCCTTTCCATATCTTGTATTCCACGCATTCGCGAGGGCTTGTTCATCTGGGAAATCGTCGAAGGATTCAATCAGGTGTTCAAATATGCAGTTCTCAGTATGGAACAAAAACATGTTCGGACGCGTTTCGCCATTTGGCCATCGGTGAAGATAGGTGTGGCCGCTTACCCCGCAAAAAGGGCAGGGGAGAAGTTTGAGTCTGAGTTCGCCTTCAGGAAGGCTGTACATTGTCTCCATTCCACTTCACTGCCCTTCCGATATGTTCCCTGTATATTTTTCACATCTTTTACATGATTCGATTGGTTCATCGTCCTGCGTGCATCCACAATACCCAAGACAACTAACGCCATCATATTCTGCGTGTTCACAATCCGGCTTGATTGGTTCTTGCTCTTCAAGATAGGCGATCACATCCGCAAGGAAAGGGTCAATGCCGCACGAGAAACCTTCTATCAGATAAGGACATTCGTCCGGGCAACGCATAGGGTCTGAGGTTAGGCAATACTTAGCGCCTTTTAGGATTTTCTCCCGTTTAGTCATCCTTCGTCCCCTCCTCCGCCGGTTCCGGCAGTGGTTTGAGAGCCTTAACAAGCTGCTTTTGAAACCTCTTCAATCCGGCAGTGTACTGCGCGTCAGTCAGGCAACCTTGAATCCATGCATAGGTCAGCGAGAAGCCGAGTTTCTCAAGACGCTCTTCGTCATTACCGAGCGTATAGCCCTGATCGTTTGCTTGCTTCTCATACGGGTCACACAATGCTCCGTGATGAAATCCGACAGTCTTGCTCATTCGTCCTCCTCCACATCCGTAAAAATGCTGATGTTCAAATCGTCCCCGCGCACGTAGATCATGACGCGCTTGTTGTCGTACTTCGCAAGCTCATTGACCCCATTGAGGTTCATCGACATGATGCGCTCCATGAATGCGTCACTCATCCAACTTCACCTTCCTTCATCATTTCCATATTACGACTACATTCTCAGCGCCTGTCTGGTATGTTATGCCGTCAATGACAACTACGGCAGCACAAGAGCCGAACGAGGTGTCACCGCATAAACCCTGGACAATAGAACCGTCAGGCATACGAATCATCGCATACTTTGTATAGTTTGGTTGACTTGACCCTGGCTGATTGCTTGTGCAGCCTGTAAGCAATACAACTACCAGAATCAGCATGAAGATGATCGCAATAGCTTTTCGTTTAGTCATCCCACTTTATCCTCCTCCCGCAATGAGAGCAGTAGTTATCCCCTGCATACATCATGCTACCACACTGACCGCACCAACACTCTCTGCCGTAGCCTGTATAGAATCGAGGTTTGATTGGTTCCTGCTCTTTCAGCAGGGAGATGGCAGATTCAATGGCTTCCTCGACTTCTGACAATGTTACGTTGTCCATGTCTCCATATCCAACTTTTGTCAGGGCTTTGTTTAACGATGAGATAACCTTCTCCCGGTTAGCCATCGCCGCTCACCTCTTCCATGCCCATTCACCGATCACCAGACCGATAATGATTCCAAGGATGATAGACAGGCCGCTCAATGTGATGCATCCGAGCCATTCACTCATTTCCACTGCACCTTCCTTCCACACCGTGGACAGTATGCCCATGAATGATCGAACAGCCAAGCCCAGCACGCCCCGCACAAAGCATCAGACCCCTTGATACCGCTGGCCCACTTAGGCTTCACAGGCTCCGGCTCTTTCAGTAGGGTGAGCATATCATGAACCGCGCCACAACAACGGAATGTTTGATTCGATGATATGCCTTTGTCACGAGATGCGGCTTCATCGAGGATCAAGTATGCACGTTCCAGATTGGCAATGGCTTCTTCATAGCTGACCATTTCATTTAACCCTCTTTGTATGCAATTTCCCGCACCTCTTACACGTGCAACCAACCCAGCCTCCTGCTTCAGGAGTATCCTTGATATACAGGTGACCGTAGACCGCACCGCAATACAGATGCTTGAACGGCCTGATCAGCCAACCGTTCGTGTTCTTGCACTGTAGCCAGTCATAGTGATCAACGAACTGGGATCCTATGCCAAGCGCGTATCCAACAAGCCCGCTGATTATCATCATAACAATGATGAAAAGAACAAGCACACCAGCACTCATTGTTATTCCTCCCACTCCTGTTTCCATGGTTCGGCAATCATCTGATCCTTGGTCGGCTCACATGTCCATATCCGCCACTCCTTGTTATAGACGTCAATCTTGAAGCCACACGGTGACTCAAAACCAGCGAGATCAATGAACATGGTCATGGTCTTGTCATCAAAGTGATGAAGCGTGCAGTACATCTGAAGCTCTCCATCCCGCGTTTCCAGATACAGTGGTCTGTAACCGTCATCCAGTATTTCAACCAGTGTCATTGCATGGGCTTGGTACTCTTCTTCTATAAACTTCAGCAACTCCTTGTTGGTTGCTCCGTTCCTGACCATACGGATCACACTGTCGGCAAGTTCTTCCCGGGAAATCATGTATTGCCCTTTCTGAAAATTTATGCTATAATGTACCTACCGCGTCTCACAATGACACGAAGTCACAATCACACGCGGCAACGGGCGCTTTCACCGGCGTCCGTTTTTTTAGTCATGCCAAGGCTTTTCATTGTCAAGCCAGGAGCGGAATTTCTTCCACTGCTCAATATCGCACGTGTCACCCAGACAAAACGGACACTCATCAATGTCCCGCTTCAGGACGGCGATTGTACCAGCATCGAGCTGGCCATGACAATTCCTCATAATCCAATCCGTCACGAGGCTGGGCATATAAGTGCGTCGGCCAAGGCAATAGCGGACAGCGCTCAAGATTACTCCGCAGAAGTCATCATCGAATGGAATCGTGCCTTGAATCTTCTTCATATCTTATTCTTCCTCCGGGTCTGACGGCAGCTTCATCCAGTGAGTCAGCTTGAAAGATGACAGGAAATACTGAGGAAGTTTCCAGTACGGTGTCGATCCTTTTCTCAGCGTGATGGGGTTGGCGTCCGTCAGGGCTGAGATAATCGTGACGGTATCGGGAACATGCCACGGGTCTTTCGCAACAGCGTACACAAGGACATCCTCATCAATCGCCGGGAGAGCGGTCGTGACAGGAATCCATTCCTTGTCCACTCGGTTGTTCCAGCATTCAGCAGCTGTTTTATCGTCATGATACCAGCCGGACTCAGAACCGCATCCTCCGGTATCGTAATCACACAGAACGCTGTATCTGTTCTGGAATCCGTAACACGCCTGACGAATAATCATGCGCGGTTGCGATCCGCAGAACGGGCATGGCTTCAGGACAATGGATTCACTCATCGTTGCACCCCTCCCAGTTCAGCTCCTTACCACACCGCGAACAGAATCGGGCAGATCTGCCGAAGATCTCATGACAGTTCGGACATTCCCACCACAAGACGCGGCCTTTAGCAATCTTCACAGGGTTTGGCTTGACACCTTCGATGCATTCGAGCATCTCGATTGCTCTGTCATAGACTTGTAGCAGCCACTCACGATCTTCCACGAGATCACATGAGTAGCAGTCTCTGTTGCAGTCCCGGCTGACACACTCCCTTTCTGTTTGTAGCCCTCTGATCATGTCCTTGAAGGTTATGCCGGTGTTGTCCATGTTCGCGCCTCCTTATGCATGGATGGGTTAGTGGGTTGGGTTCCTATTTGAATAGAGGTCGAATCTTTTCGCTGTTTTTCAGACTGGTTGATATTTTTCGGGCAGATGTGTATAATGCACAGTGAAAGGAGGTACGTTAAATGACAGAGGAAGAGAAAAGAGAAATCCTTATTGCCGCAAGGGCATTCTTCACGGAGCGAGTCGTTATCAGCCATATTGAGAATACGCAGAAATTGAGAGACATCAGGAAGTTCCATATCAACCCGTTTATCATCAGGTATCTGGCTCGGTTTGCCTTTGGTAATGCGGATCCTGTGAGCATAGCAAAAGCTCTTATCTATCCGCGTGTTTTAGGCACGTCAATCACAACATCCTTTGGAACGCATATACAGTACTTCTGCAAGGATGTTCTCTACGGGTATGCGTCTACCACATCCGGCATTGATATCGAGTTCGAGGATACCGTAGACGGAAGACATAAATACTGCCAGATTAAGTCAGGGCCGGACACACTTAATAAGGACGATGTGCCGGTAATAAAAAATCACTTCCGAGGTCTTATCAACCTCGGAAGGACAAATGGTATCCGTATTGCGTCTGATGATTGTATTGTGGGCGTTCTCTACGGTACAAAGGAAGATCTCAGCGGTCACTATTTACGGATTAATGAGGACTACCCTGTGTACTGCGGGCAAGAGTTCTGGAAACGGTTGACAGGAGACCCACAGTTCTACTTTGACCTGATCCAGGTGTTCTCAGATGTAGCAGAGGAAATGGATGGAACTCAACTCCTGCAAGAAACTGTGAACGCTCTGGCGGAAAGCATTACTCAGCAGAAATCTCTTCTTTGAAATCCGTAACAGCCTTCTTGAGCTGGACACAAACGCGCCTTGCCATCTCAACCGGGACAGCGTTTCCGATCTGTTTGTACTGATCTCCTATCCCCCCGCAGAAAGTCCAATCATCTGGGAAGGACTGGATCCTCGCGTACTCACGAACGGTAAACGGACGCGTCTCATCCGGATGGCATCTTTCCGTCTGCTTCTGAGACGGACTGCATGTAAGGGTCAAGCACGGCTCGTCCCAGCTAATCCGGCGAGCCATTCCACGCCGACCGCCGCCAGAGAAATAGGATACGCCCATGTACTCACGGGCAACATCATCCGGGAGATCAACCCAGCAACCGCCCGGAGGAACCATGGCAAGTACTTTCTTTTTCTTCTCGCTGTACTCTACGCCTGGACTTGCAGGGCATCCACGCAGCGCATCTCTTAATGTAGTCCACTTCTCGTCCGGTTTTGGATACTCGTAGGTAATATCGAGATCGTTACGGATGCCGACGATCACAATACGTTCTCTCTTCTGCCCGACACCATAATAGCACGCGTTCAGAATCTGATACTGTGTGTTGTATCCAAGGGCTTCGAAGACACTCAGGATAGTTTCCAGAGTCCGTCCGTGGTCATGAGAGACAAGGCCACGGACATTTTCAGCCAGGAACATCATAGGCCGGACTTCATTAACACATCGCGCAAACTCGTGGAAGAGTGTACCGCGAGTGTCCTCGAAGCCGAGCTTCTTACCGGCGAATGAGAACGCCTGACATGGGAAACCACCAGTTACGATATCCACCCGGCCATGATACGGCGTGAAATCGACATTATGGATATCATCACAGATAACATTCCAGTTCGGGCGGTTCGTCCGGAGCGTCTCACAACACGCCTTGTCGAACTCAACATGCGCAACGGTTTCGATACCGGCCTGTTCCATGCCCAAGGCAAAACCACCCGCACCGGCGAAGAGTTCAATAGCCGTGACGGTATCGGCAGGATAATTCGTAGGTTCGGACGTATCCGTACTCGAATCGTTCTCTGTGATCTGCGTGATGTGGACGCCAAGAAGATGGCAGAGGTCAATCACGCGGGACTTCAAAGGATTGTAGTTTTCGGATAGCATGACAGATAGCTGGTTCTTTGTGATGCCGAGCTTGTCGGCCAGCTCGGTAAATGTACGGATCCCAATGGCTTCCATGGCTTCCTTGACCTTGGGCTTGGAGAGATTCATGACCATGACTCCTTTCCGGTGTTGTGATTATATCTTAACACCACGTGTCCCAAAAGTCAATAAGAACACGGGTAAGTTGTATTACTTAACCCGTGTTCTGTGTCATGGCTTTTTCTTTGCAGGATAATCAGTACCGTACAGCCACCAGTCCCAAATGATCTTGATGGCTTCTTCCTTTGGGTAGTCATCCACGCCGAATCGTGTCAGAGCTTTGTCTTCCCACAATTCCTCAATACAGCGTTTGTACATTTTCTCATAGGTCGGGAATTCTCGGAAGCCGCGCTCACGTTGTTCAATGCTGGCCATGGGACATCCAATACATCCGATCCTTGTCCATCCACGGTCATACAATTCGCAATGCGGGACTTTAACAACTTTGTTTAAGAAGTCCCAGACATCTTGTTCTGTCCAATCCACAATCGGGTTCAGAATGGTTTTACGGGTGCGATAACATTGTTCTACAAGCCGACGAGATGCATCGTTATCATCGTTCATGATGATAGATTCTGCTCCCGGCCCAATCGTTGCGCCTTCGATATCATTCACCTGGTCGAGGTATTTCTTGGTGGTGGTGTGGATATCCACTGCTCCGTGTTTCTTCCTTCGGTTAGCTGACTCCTCCCAACGGACGCCTGTTACCGTAATACTTCCATCGCCGATAGACTCTTTCAGATACCGGCAACAGAATCTCTTAACTCTGTCAGGTAAAGTCTTAGTCTTTAGGATCAATGACCGCATAGAGTATTGATTTCCCTTTGGATCAAGATGCCGCTCGAAGATAACATACGGATAGTGCTTATGAATGAACTGGACAAGAGGTGGAGGATCGACCGTGGTGACGGCGTAGTGTGCATCAAACCGCACATGCGCCATCTCGGCCAGGTGATATATCGCCTGACTGTCCTTCCCTCCGGAGAAAGCAATCCAGTATCCTTCGTATGGCTCGAAAGATTGGAGACGTTTGACGGCGATGTCGATCTTGGTTTTAAGCTCGGCGGAAATACAGGAAAAATCCGGGTTATTCAGTGTCTGTCTCTCCTTTTTCATCCACTGCTCGTTCTTTTTGTCCCACCAATTCAAGCCAGCGCTCAAGCAGACGAATTAAAGTATCTTTTTTGACAGACCCATAGCGCATTTTTCTTAAGAGAGCCGTGATGCATCCCCTGACCATGAGGATATCAAGTGTATTTATGTCTTTGTTTTTACATTCCTTAAGGATACCGAAGTAATCCTCTTCTACGCATAAAAACCCAGGCTCGTCATAGGCAGCGCAATGCCATCTATCCCATCTCTGATCAATTGGAGGATCATATAGAAAACCGATATAGGCATCGTTGTATTCTTTTAAGTACTCGATACATTCTACGGTAAGGTGTCTAAATTTTCTTGCAGAACTCACGTAGCAGCCCCCTTTAATATGTTGTAGAGATGAAACCTCGATTTAGTATTTCGGCTTCCTCCATCCCTTATCCTGCAAATGGATCTCATAGTTTCTTCCGCCTTCAGATGTTTCTGACATGGTCACAGAAAGAACTTTGAAGCGCTGACCAGCAGGGGATAAGACCTCGGCTTCTTTACTGCCATGTTTAGAAAGGTGTTGTACACCAGGCGCAGTTCTATTCCCGTGCATAACAAACATAATACTTGTCTCCCCAGTGTAAGCATCGCCCCAGTTGCTAAATTGTTCTGCCGAAGACCTATCAGACGAGAAGCTCTGGAGAACACCTTTGCCTGTCCCTTGTGTGTCTGTGAACATTTGTTCGCTACCCGGTTTCCATTTAGACAAGAATGTCTGAGCCAGGTCTGTTTCTCTGTCATTAAAGAAAACTCCGCGGTATACTTCGCCATCATAATACGGCATACGAAGGGCAGCTTCAGTTGCTGTACGTGTGGCGTCAGGCAACAGCCCTGCCGTATATTTTTGGTAATCCCCCCCGTAAAACTCTGTCATTGCATGTAACGCTTCTCTCGCTTTAGTCTCATCGTAACCGGTATCACGTTGCAACTGAGTGAGAGCGTCATCGTTATTGGTACGAGGCAATTGGCCTCGCCCGGTTCTTACGTGTCCGCTGCCTCCTCCAGCGCCACTTGCGGAACTACGTCCTCCCATTCAAGTCCCCCTTCTTTTTTTCTCAAGTCTTTCATTGCTTAGACGCCGAACAATCTTTTGCTGATTACTTTCGCAGTAGACTACGTTTTCTTCTGTTTCAATCGGGAGCTTTTCTCCAAACCATAACACCTGGGTTGGATGACACTCTCTGATAAATACCTTGTAGGCTTCCAGAAACGCAGCTCTAACATGCGGATCTTTCACACATCCCCATGACGATACACTGACAACACTATACTTTGGCTCTCCGGTAAAGCACCATGAAAAGCTATCTGGTGTACTCCAGCAAATCGTCGGGATTACAGTTAAACCTTTTTGCTGCCAGTAAGCTCCCATCCAGTGTTTCCTGTAATGGTTCCATATCTGGAGGGCAAGTGGGAAGTCAGTGTATAATGAGAAGTCAGGAGACAGGACACAAGCATAATCGCTTAACATTTTCCCATACCGGTCTGGATCATTCCATATCCGCTCAAACATATTGTCGTAGGTATAGAAATGAACCCCGGTTTTTGACCTGTCGCCTTTGAATGATTTTGCTTCATGGAAGCTGATCCAGTGATCTGGCTCTACAGTGACTTCTTCCGGTTCAACCGCGTTAAGAATAGGTATTCCATACGGACTGGCCAATGTCATCGTATAATCCCGGTCAAAGTTCTCAAGGTACTGCTTTAACTTAGGACTACTCATTCATGCTCACCACTCCTCTTTGCTTTGTATGTCTGCCGGACATCAGCAAGTCGTTTGGTATACTGTGTCTCGCACTTGATAATCGTGGTATAATCGGCAAGTCCATCATAAGGCAGTTCACCGAACCACAGGACTTTACTCGGTTGGCATCTGGCAATAAACTCACGACAACCATCGTAGAAACCATTTCTTGTTTCCCGATTGACCCCGCATCCGAGAGAAGAGATTGACGCAATAGAGCAAAGTGGGACGCCATCGAAACACCATTCGTAGCTCTTTGGTGTAACCCATCCGATGGAAGGGATTACTGTTATCCCATTCTCCTGCCAATATGCCCCAACCCAATGGCTACGATAATGATTGTGGATTTGGATAGCGACAGGATGATTTGTGTACATCGAGAAGTCGGGAGATAAAACCGCCTTAAAACCCTGAAGGTCTACCAAGTATCTATCCGGATAATCCCATACCCGTTCAAATCTGTAATCATCCTCATAGAAATGGACTCCAGTTTTTGATTTGTCTCCTTTATATGCTCCGACCTCTGAGAAACGAATCCAGTTTGTAATCCCGTCTGTTACGTTATCAGGTACAGGATCAATTTGCGGAATCCCATAAGGGTTAATAAGTTTCATTTCATCCCCAGCCAGTCAAAAACTTGTGATTGGTCTATTTGGATAGATGAATCCTTTGTAACGCTTTCCCATTTCCCCTGTGGCGTTAGTACCCGAATAACCCATTGTTTCTTACCATCTATTGTGCCTGTACCGATTCTTACCGTAAGGGTCGTTTCAGCCTTCTTAGCACCAGGGGAATACATTCTGATTTTGTATTCAAGTTTATCTTGCCCAGGGGATATTTTGAATTTCCAATCATACAATTCATCTGCGCCAATACCAGTTGCTTTCGAAAATGCTACAGCACATGGCTTAATTAGTTTCTGTATCGCAATTTTCATTGGCAGATATGCTTGCTGATAAATTGCGTCATCTGTTTTAGGAAGATTGATTAGCCGTTTTGCTTTTGCAAAATCATCTACTCCAATAACCCTCTCTTTAAGTTCTTTTTGATAGTTAACGACTTGATAGATTGGTGTAGCAGCCTTCAGCCCAAGGACTCCACCAACACCCTCCGCGTTTCTACTTCCCACTTTTCCACCTCCATGACTATTTGCAGTGAACAATATTCGATGGCTCGTCTCTATACACTTTATCTCCGAACCACAGAACCTTTGCCGGTTTGATAACACGATACATCTCCCGGAATCCATCAAGGAAACACTCGCGGTCTATCTTGTAAAGTTCTGACGAAACAGCCACGACGCTTCCTTTCATTATCGAGGAGAAGCACATGTCATAGCTCTCTTCCCCTGCCCATGTTATAGCTGGAATAACGTTGATCCCGTTTTGCTGCCAAAACGCTCCTACCCAGCGATTCCGGTATACGTTGTAGATTTGCACGGCGAAAGGATCAGTCATGAGCACCGGATACGGAGGGGAAAGAACCACGTGATAATTCTTCAAGGATTGGATATATGCGTCAGGCCTTCTCCACGCCTTCTCGGGCATATCCGGTTCCAGATAGAGACAAACGCCCATCTTTGACTTGTTGACGTAAGAATTACTGATATCAGACAAACCGATCCATTTTGTGACAGACTCAGGGGCATATTCTCTCACCCGGTTCATCATCGGGATATCGTAATCACCATACCAGACCATCGGGTTATGAGGACGGGTAAAGTTGTCAATATACCTTGTGACCTGATATCTATTCAGCGGCAAATCTTTCTCACCACCCTCACACCCCTGCACGAATTATCCCGGCGATTGTGCCAAGAGTTAGAATAAGATACGATATACAATTGAGTGTCGGAGCGGTCATATCTCTATCTGGGTACTGGCGAATCTCACACATAATTCCTATCAATCCAAGCATACATACGCACAGGATACTCGTGTAAATTGATCGAAGTTCCGCGGCAAATACAGGATCCATATGTTAGACCTCCATAATATGCGAGGCGATCATGTCCGCCGTATGTGTCCAGAGAACATTCGGATACTTATGAATCGCGCCGGTGTACGAACCCCATTCTTCCTTGTCCGTAAACGCGCCCATATGATAGACAATGCACGCGACTTCTTCCTCGGTCAGTTGTGTCAGCGTGGACAGGAGGAGAACGCTCTTCACGCCGTGGCCTTTGAACAGCATATCATTCCGGTAGACATAAGAAGGAGAATCACCTTCAAACTCCCTCCCATCCTGGTACTGGTCGATCTTGCACAAGTCATGGAAATAGCCTACGATGTACGGGCTTTCTTCGCGCTGCCACTGGAGATGATAGTTCTTTGTGAACGATACCAGTGCATTCATCACATTCAGGCTATGTTCGTGAAGCCCACCGGAATAGTTGCCGTGGTATTTGGTGGATGCCGGAGCGGAAAAGAAGCCACGACCATTCAGCCACTCAAAAGCACGGAACGGGAGATGAGGATCGACCAGAGTCAGGAACTGCTCATGAATCTCTTGCGGGGTCAAGAAATCACTCCTTTGCGTAAAGTACAGCCGGGATACTCACTGATCAGGCTTTCTCCCGGCATCCCGTCTGGCCATCGAACACGTGCGGTGACATCAGGCAGAGATCAGCTCCTGATGACTGCGCCCGTTAACGGCGGCGATTCTCCGTTTTGTAAAGGCCATGCTTGGTTCGCGTACACGGGTAAGTCTAAGCGTGCATGGCACAGTGGTGGGAGTTACCGGTCTTGACCCGGTACGTATCAGATGTACTCCCATAGTCCCGGGTTTTGTGTGAGGCGAACCCGGGAACCTCATAGGTCATCGCATAGGAATCACTCCCTGTCCGATGTGGGTTTATCTTGTTATTCCTCAGATCTCAATTCGCCGGCGATTCTGTTCAGAACATCATACGCGCAGGGGATTGCGAGGGAGTTACCCATGAGCTTGTATTTTGCTGTGTCCGTCAGCCCCAGACCATCAAGCCACCACTCAGGAAAACCTTGGAGCTTTATACACTCATTGGGTGTAAGCCGACGGAGAATGTATTTCCGGGGGCGAGGTTCGACACATACAGCCGTGTAGTCCGTAATACGATTCTGATGATCACCGGTAAGGGTGGGAGAGATTTCGCCCGTTCCATTTCCACGTGCATCATAGACTTTACAGACAATATCAGTTACATATTTATAATCTCTTGACTGAATTGTGCTTGCCACCCCTCCGTCTTCATACTCACCGAATGACCTCAAAGGGAAGATATGCGATTCATAGATCACGCCTTCATTTCTACCTCCTCCTTTGTCGTAGGCCGGAATTGTATGGAACACACCATCGATTGTGAAGATACGTTTACTCTGTGGATCCTGTGGGTTCAGACACGCCATTGATTACCTCCATCAGGGCTTCCTTGAGCATGGGCGGAAGTTCCTTCATCCGTCGATTCGCCCGGTTGACAATGCCCAGGCATGCTCTCCGGCTTAAATAGTATTTCTCCGGCGCGTCTGGATCCAAGATCAGCGATAAGGTACACTCTCTGGCGACGTTGGGCGACACCCCAGTATTGAGCGTCGTAGAGACGCCAGGCAACTGAGTAGTTTTCACCCACGATGCACCCTGCGTTACTCCATCCCTTGTCAGGTCGAGGTACAACAGCGTATTGGTCGTTGATAGCACAGATGTGCTGGAGGACGGCATGGAAATCATCTCCCTTCCGGTTATGCAGCGCGTTTTTCACATTCTCCCAGACAATGAAACGCGGCTTTGTATTATTGGTAGCGGCTCTCATTTCTTTGATAATCCGTATGGCTTCGAAGAATAGGCAGCTCCGGTCTCCGTCAATGATTCCAGCCTTGAGTCCGGCGATAGATATATCCTGACTAACAGGGCGAACCAAATGTAATTACATCGACCGCCCCAAGCTCACCCCCTTTAATCTGGCATATATCACCGTACTGTCTCGTGTGCGGGAAACGTGTATCTGTTACTTTGACGGCGTTTGGTTCTATCTCTGAGTTCCATACCGGAATGATACCGTTCATCGAAGCGGCCAGCTCGAACCCACCGGCTCCTGAAAACAAGGAACCCATTGTCAGCTTTTTACCAGACAGAGTTTTCGCGCCTCCTTATTTACTATCAGGCCAGAGAATCTCGAGAACCTTTCCGTTCTTATCAATCCGAAAAGCCGCGATTGCTCCTTCTTTCATCCATCTGTCTCTTTGATCCCAGATCTTACTGAGAAGAGTATGGAGGAAGACGGTATCCTTTTTCGTCAGCAGACGATGATCCGAAACAGAGACTCTCTCAATCAGGTTAATGATGTCCATCAGACATTTCGTGTACCCCTTCCTGTACAGAAGGGAATCATTCTTGTCAGGCTTATTACACATTGCCGTTCCTCCGACTCTGGAGAAGTGGGCCTATCAGAACGATACTAATGATCCACACGCCGACAGCGTTTTGCCAGGAGAACGTCAGACCGAATGCCCAGCACACGACCCAATAGGCTCCTGCACAACACAGATACGAGAGACCAAACACAGCAGCCACGGTTAGCAGTGTCATAATCAGAACCAGAGCCTTGACCAGAATGGACTCGCCTTTCATTTCAATCTTTTTGATGCTTCATTCTCCTTTCTTGCCAGCGCACACTCCCGGTGGTAGGATGCTTCTGCTGCTTCCTTTGTCATGAATGTCAGCGGGGATTCAACCCCTTCGATAACGACCGCATATGGGTAGTTGGTGTAGTTTTCCCATAATTCTACAGTCACGTTTCCGAACATCTCTGAACAGAGCAATCGTGCCGTACCTCTCATTACATACTCCCGGTGCTTCCGAACCCGCCGTTGCGATCACCATCCGCGTTGTCATCCTCGGCCACGAGATAGGGGACGAAGATACCCTGCATGAATTTCTCTCCGCTAACGAGCGACA
>Ga0326512_10001437_pt1 | contig 18425 bp, 11 predicted proteins | sample 1_2617_0518_D_FD_203652 | JGI IMG/M metagenome (GOLD analysis project Ga0326512, IMG submission 203652) | Bovine rumen microbial communities from UC Davis, California, United States - 1_2617_0518 | ecosystem: Host-associated > Mammals > Digestive system > Stomach > Rumen | place: USA... | reverse complement strand
TCAGTGGTATCATGACCTGGCTGTGATGATGCTCTCTGAAGGAAAACGGGAAAGCGGACACCTCCAGATAAACGAGGTGATTCTCTCCGATCTGACCGACCTGCACCAACGCCTGCTCAGGGGTGGCGAGGATGCCATCTACACATCGGCCTATTACTCCACTCTCCCCACCATCGTCGAACTCCGGTCCCGTCAGGGAGAACATCCCCAGGGAGAATTGGAAACCTGTTTCACTGCCCTCTACGGAGTGCTGATGCTGAGGTTGCAGGGCAGGGAGATCAGCAAGGAAACTCAGGGTGCTATGGCCCAGATTTCCAAATTCATCGGCCTCCTTGCTGCAAAATACAAAGAAGACAAACAACAAAATATTTAAAAGTATGGCAAACAGATTCGGACATTTCGACGACGCCTGTCGTGAATATGTCATCACAGACCCGAAGACTCCCTGGCCCTGGATTAACTATCTGGGCAATGAGGACTTCTTTTCCCTGATTTCCAACACGGCCGGCGGCTATTCTTTCTACAAGGATGCCAAGTTCCGTCGTATCACCCGCTATCGTTACAATTCTGTACCGATTGACAATGGCGGACGCTATTTCTATGTCAAGGATGGTGATACCGTATGGAATCCCGGTTGGAAACCCTGCAAGACACCGCTCGATTTCTATGAGTGCCGTCATGGTATGAACTATACCCGTATTACGGGCTGTAAAAACAGCGTAAAGGCTTCCGTGCTCTTCTTCGTCCCGCTGGGCACCTGGGGAGAAATCCAAAAACTGACACTCACCAACGAAAGCGCTTCCGTCAAGAACCTCAAACTCTTCTCTTTCCAGGAGTGGTGTCTTTGGAATGCTGCCACCGACATGGAGAACTTCCAGCGCAATTTCTCGACCGGTGAGGTGGAGATTGAAGGTTCTGTGATTTATCACAAAACCGAATACCGCGAGCGCCGCAATCACTATGCCTTCTATTCTGTGAATGCGCCTGTTCAGGGCTATGATACCGACCGCGAGACATTTATCGGTCTCTATAACGAGTTCTCCGAACCTCAGGCTGTCATCGAAGGACGTCCCCGCAACAGTCATGCCCACGGTTGGAGCCCCATTGCCTCCCACTATATCGAGGTGACACTGCAGCCCGGCGAATCCCGCGACTTCATATTCCTGTTGGGCTATGTCGAGAATCCGCAGGAAGAAAAGTTCTCCGCACCCCAGGTCATCAACAAGACACGGGCCAAGGCCATGATTGCCCGATTCGACACCACTGAAAAGGTCGACCGCGCCTTTGCCGAACTGAATGCATATTGGGACCGTCTGCTGAACATCTTCACGGTCAATACCGGCAACGACAAACTCGACCGCATGGTCAATATCTGGAACCAGTATCAGTGCATGATCACATTCTGTTTCTCACGCTCGGCTTCGTTCTTCGAAAGCGGCATCGGACGCGGAATGGGCTTCCGTGATTCCAATCAGGACCTTGTCGGCTTTGTTCACCAGATTCCCGAAAGGGCACGCCAGCGCATCATCGACATCGCTTCGACCCAGTTCCCCGACGGCGGCTGCTACCACCAGTACCAACCCCTGACCAAACATGGCAATAATGACATCGGCGGCGGGTTCAATGACGATCCTTGCTGGCTTATTTTCGGTACCGTAGCCTACATCAAGGAAACCGGCGATTTCGGCATCCTCGACGAGATGGTACCTTTCGACAATAAGGAAGGCTCTGAAGTAACGCTCTTTGAGCACCTCAGGGTTTCGTTCGACCACGTGGTGAAGAACCTCGGCCCCCACCGGCTGCCCCTCATCGGGCGTGCCGACTGGAACGACTGCCTGAACCTCAACTGTTTCTCCTGGGACCCCAACGAGAGTTTCCAGACCACCGAGAACAAGAGCGAGGGCTCCCAGGCCGAATCCCTCATGATTGCAGGACTCTTCGTCGTGACAGGCAAGGACTACGTCGAACTTTGCCGCAAATTGGGCAAAAACGAAGAAGCGGACCGCGCTCAGAAGGAAGTGAATGCCATGATTGAAGCCGTCGAGAAATACGGATGGGACGGCAACTGGTATCTCCGCGCCTACGATTTCTATGGTAATAAAATCGGTTCTGACGAAAATGAAGAAGGCAAAATCTTCATCGAGAGCCAGGGTTGGTGCACCATGGCCCAGATCGGAGCCGACAAGGGGTTGGTCGATAAAGCCCTCGACAGCGTCAAGGAACGCCTCGAATGCGAACACGGCATCGTGCTCAACAATCCCGCCTACACTGTCTATCACGTCGAGATGGGAGAGATATCATCCTACCCCGAAGGCTACAAAGAGAATGCCGGCATCTTCTGCCACAACAATCCATGGGTCATCATCGGTGAGACGCTGGCCGGTCGCGGACAGGATGCATGGAATCACTACGTGAAGATTCTTCCTTCCTACGTCGAAGAAAAATATGCCGAGCTCCACAAGGTCGAACCTTATGTCAACTGTCAGATGGTTGCCGGCAAGGATGCCTTCCGTCCCGGCGAAGGTAAGAACTCCTGGCTCACCGGTACGGCCGCCTGGATGTGGTACACCGTTTCGCAGTTCATTCTGGGCATCAAGCCTTCCTACGACGGAATCCTGATTGATCCCTGTCTGCCGGCTACGGCCCGTCAGTACAATGTGCACCGCCGGTTCCGCGATGCAGACTACGACATCACCGTTCACAACCCCGACGGATCTCAGTCCGGTGTCAAAGCCATCACACTCGACGGCAAACCCGTTGCCGGTAATGTGGTGCCCTACGCTCCCGGCAAACACGTCGTGGAAGTCACGATGTAACAGAAATCCTCCCCTGCCCTCTTTGAAGGACAGGGGAGGATTAGTTTAGAGTTGAGAGTTTTGTAGAGTTTAGCGTCAGTTTTGAAGTTTAGAGTTCAATGTTTAAGGTTGTGTGTCCGCTCAGTAAGTCCCCCTTTAAGGGGGATTTAGAGGGTCCTAGCTGATTCTTCCCCAGTCGACACTGTGGCTGAAGAGGATATCCATCCTGCGCCTGAGTATACCATTGTCCCCGGCTTCGAGCATGGGGTCCTTATCGATGATTTGCTTTGCAATATCACGTGAATTCTGCAGAATCTGGCCATCGCGGGCGATATTTGCTACCTTGAGATCCAACACCAGTCCGCTCTGCTGGGTTCCGTCGATATCACCCGGACCACGCATCTGCATGTCGGCTTCCGCTATTTCAAATCCGTCAGTGGTATGGCACATGATTTCGATGCGTTTTCTGGTCTCCTCTGCCAGGTTCGGCTTGGTGACAAGGATGCAATAACTCTGGTCAGCACCGCGGCCAACACGCCCTCTTAACTGATGCAGCTGGGAGAGTCCGAACCGCTCGGCACTTTCTATCACCATCACAGAGGCATTAGGTACATTCACGCCCACCTCGATAACGGTAGTGGCCACCATGATCCGGGCCTCCCCTTTCACAAACCGCTGCATGGCCTGTTCTTTGTCTTTGGCCTTCATCTTGCCGTGCACCATGACCACATGATAATCCGGGAAAGCACGCTGTGTGTCCAGGAATCCCTGTTCCACGTTGCGGTACGCCATCTTCTCGTTTTCCTCTATCAGCGGATAAACGATATAGACCTGACGCCCTTCGCGCAGTTGTGACAGCATGCCCCTCACCAGACCTTCCCTTTGGTTGTCATAGCGGTGAATCGTCTCTACCGGCTTGCGTCCGGGCGGCAGTTCATCTATCACCGAAACGTCCAGATCTCCGTAAACGGTCATTGCCAAAGTTCTGGGAATCGGCGTAGCCGTCATCACCAGCACGTGCGGTGGTCTGCTGTTCTTGGCCCAGAGCATGGAGCGCTGTTTCACCCCGAAACGGTGCTGTTCGTCGATGATGACCATTCCGAGGTTCCAGAATTTCACTGTGGGTTCGATGAGCGCATGTGTGCCTATCAGCACCTTCAGGGTTCCGTCTTCCAGCCCCTCGGCTATCAGTTCACGATCTTTCTTGCGCGTCGAACCCGTCAGCAGAGCACAACTCACTCCCACCCGTTTCAGGTCGTCGTGAAGATTGTCATAATGCTGTGTAGCCAGAATCTCGGTGGGGGCCATCAAGCATGCCTGAAAGCCGTTGTCCACCGCCATCAGCATGGTGAGGAGTGCGACAAGTGTTTTGCCGGAACCGACATCGCCCTGCAGGAGGCGGTTCATCTGTCTCCCCGAGCCTACATCCGCCCGGATTTCACGGAGCACCCTTTTCTGGGCGCCTGTCAGTTCGAACTTGAGACACAGGTGATAATAGTCGTTGAAGAACCGGCCGATGGTCGGGAACGGGAACCCCTGCAGGGACTGTTGTCTGAACTTGAAATTGCGGACTAAATAGAGTTGCAGATAGAGCAGTTCCTCGAACTTGAAACGGTACTGGGCACGACGCAGTCGTTCCGGATCTGTAGGCCGGTGCATCTCCCTGATGGCATGGTTACGGTCCATCAGATGCTGGCTTTCCAACAGATAGGCAGGCAGCGTCTCGGCAAAGGGTGCTTTGTGGGTCTCAAGCGCCGAGGCTATGATTTTCGCCATGGCCTTGGTTGTCATTCCCGCCCGTTTCATTGCCTCTGTTGTGTTGTACATCGGCATCAGGCCTTCGTAATCCTCGGCCTCTTCCCCGCTCTTGATGGATTCCAGATCGGGGTGTGTGATGTTCAGGCGTCCGTTGAACGGCTGGGGTTTGCCGAATATGATATACTGTTTTTCAGTCGATATATTTGCAACATATTTCAATCCCTTGAACCATACACACTCAATCGTGCCTGTTTCGTCCGAAAACCAGGCGGTGATTCTGTGACCTCGCGTTCCCTTGCCCACTTCCTGGAAATTGGAGAACCGTCCCTGGAGGAGAATGTAGGGCATGGCTCCGTCAATCTCGTCAATGCGGAAGATGTGCGAGCGGTCAACGTATCGGTATGGGAAATAAGTCAAGAGCTCCTCCATCGTCGAGATGTGAAGCTCTTGCTGGAGCAGAGTCGCACGACGCGGGCCTACTCCCGGGATATATTGCAAATCAGCCAAAACGGTTATTCCTTAACGGCTTTTTGTTGTCTGACCTTGCTGTAATGCACCAATCCCAAAATGGCTGCCGTCAGGGCAACGGCGCCGCCAATGCATACACCCAGTGTATAATTCAACTCCAATGCCTCGGGGGCAACAAGGATATATGTCGTACATACGAACGTCATCCATATAGCCGGGACGAAGGTCACCCACATCCACTTGCTGCTCTTCATCAGATAGGCAGTAACAGCCCAGAGCGTAAAGACGGAGAGGGCCTGGTTGCTCCATCCGAAATAACGCCACAGGGTTTGGAAGCCTTTAGGATTACTGATGCTCCAGACAAGGATACCGGCTGTGATGACGAAAATCGGAACGGAAATCATCAGACGCTTCGTTATGGATTTCTGCTTGATATGGAAGAAGTCGGCGATAACCATACGGCAGGAACGGAGTGCCGTGTCGCCCGAGGTAATGGGAGCCACGGCAATGCCGATGATGGCCAATACCGCACCGAATGTGCCCAGCCATTCGCGGCTGACTGCGTTGGCTACCGATGCACCCGTCGCTCCTTCCGTACCGTACTGGTGGTAGAACCAGGTGGCTGCAGCCGCCCAAATCAGGGCCACAATACCTTCCGTCACCATGGCTCCGTAGAAACAGGGACGTGCCAGACGTTCATCCTTCAAACACCGGGCCATCATGGGCGACTGTGTGGCATGGAAGCCGGAAATGGCACCGCATGCGATGGAGATAAACATCATCGGGAAAATCTTGTCGGCGTTGTATTTGTCGCCGAACACAGGTTCCTGCCATACTTCGCGCAAGTCGGGCTGCATCACCAGGATATAGTACAGCAGACCCACTGCCATAAAGAGCAGACAGAAAGCGAATACCGGATAAATCTTGCCGATAATCTTATCCACCGGCATCAGTGTTGCTATTATATAATAAAGGAAAATGATGACAATCCATACATACTCATTGAGCCAGCTTGGAGTCAACTGGGCCAGCAGACTTGCCGGACCGCTCACAAAGACAGCACCCACCAGAATCAGCAGAACCACCGTAAATGCCGTCATCACCCGCTTGGTGTTGATTCCCAAATAACGGCCCACTGTTTCGGGAAGGCTCTCTCCGTCGTGACGGAGGGAAACCATCGCAGCCGTGTAGTCATGCACTGCACCCGCAAAGATGGTGCCCAGCACAATCCAAAGGTAGGAAGCCGTGCCGAACTGCGCACCCATGATGGCGCCGTAGATGGGACCCAAACCTGCGATGTTCAGGAATTGAATCATAAATACCTTCCAGGCAGGCATGGGAATGTAATCCACACCATCCTGACGGGTAAAACAGGGAGTCTGGCGATTCGGGTCAGGCTTCATAATGGAGGCAATAAACTTGCCGTAAATCAAATAGCCCAAAATCAGAGCAGCTAAAGCAATTAAAAAGCTAACCATGATCTGTTGAAATCGAAAAAAATATTTATTTTGTTTGTATTTTTGTATTAAAAACGCTGCAAATATAGCAAATATTTTGCAATAAAGCGCACAAAATACAAAAAATGAGAGCATAAACGCAATTTTTTTCGAATTTGTTTGGATATTTAGAGATTTTGTCCTATCTTTGCAACGCATTACGACCCAGTGCCGGACTTTTAACAGGAGGGCCGTAATTCTTATTTATTATTAGTACTATTTTCTTCTAAACTAAACTTTATTAAACTATGGCACGTGTTATTGCTGCCGACAAGTGTGTAGCTTGCGGCTCTTGTATCGGTGAATGCCCCGTTGAAGCTATCTCTGAGGGCGATGTTTACACCATCAACGCTGATGCTTGCATCGATTGTGGCGCTTGTGAGGCTGCCTGCCCCAACGAGGCTATTTCTGAGGCTTAAATCTCATCAATCGATCTGACTTAGAAAGTCAAACAATAGCCCCCGCTCCCATTCCGGGATGCGGGGGTGATTTTTTTGTTTCGGAGAGCCATCCGAATCAGATAGATACTCCAAAAGATTTCCATGCCGCTATCCGAATCCGATAGAGGTGAAAAAAGTTTTCCACGGGTCTATCCGAATCGGATAGACTCTCCAAAAGATTTCCATGCCGCTATCCGAATCCGATAGAGGTAAAAAAAGTTTTCCACGGGTCTATCCGAATCGGATAGACTCTCCAAAAGATTTCCATGCCGCTATCGATGCCCGATAGACTCTCCAAAAGATTTCCAGGCCGCTATCCGAATCCGATAGCATAAAGAGCCTTCACAGCCTCTCCCCGGTCCTCCCATTAAGGGAAGGGAGTTCTGTGAGGACGCAGGGGAGGCTCTAAACGTAAATGAATTTACTTTTTATTACTGGGAAGACGCCGGTTCTGCTTGATCATATTCCTGACCATCTTGCGGGTGACGAAGAGAATAAAAGTGCCCAAGAAGGCGATGAAAAGGAAGTAATAGGCCTTAACGGATGTACCGGCACCGAAGAGGAACCAAAGTCCGAGGGCCATACAACCGATGATGATAATAAGCACCGTAATAGTGTAAATCTTAAGAAATTTTTCCAGCATATTATAAGAGTGAAGAATCTTTCAGAACGGATAACCGATGGCGAGATGATAGCCGCAACTGGAGAAGAAGTTGCCGCCAACATTGAGATAGGGACTGGAGCCTAACGAAGGATCGTGGAGCGGAATACCCATATCGAAACGCACAACCAACATGCCGAGATCATAACGGAGACCCAGACCCACATCTGTGGCAATCTGGTCCAGGAAACGGGATGAGATGTAGCTGTCGGTGCGCCAGTCGTCCTTGGCAAATGTCCAGACATTGCCGGCATCGGCAAAAACCGCTCCGTTCAGCGAGCCGATCAGAGGGAACCGGAGTTCGATATTGGTCTCCAGTTTGATGTCACCCGTCTGGTCCATATATCCATAGGTATTGTCGTAGGGGACAAATCCGCCGGGACCGATGGAACGGATGGAGAAACCGCGCAGGGAATTGGCTCCGCCGATATAGAACTGTTCGGCGAAGGGCACTACATCGGAGTTGCCATAGGCCCATGCCATGCCTCCGAAGACACGTGTGGCAAGGGTCAGTTTGGAAGATATCTTCCAGTAGTTGCGGAAATCGACCGTACCTTTTATGAACTGGGAGAATGGCTGCCACAGCAACTGACGTTCGCCTTGCGGGCGATTAGTAACCCATCCCATGAGCACGTCAATCAGTCCGCCGGCCTCGGATGCGGTAACCTGCAGCCATTGCTGGGAGGCAGCACGCTGGCGGACGGTGCGATTGTCGAAGGTATAGGTATATTCTATTTTGGGGATGAACTGATTGGTAAATGTCTGTTCAAGCACACGGTTCTCGTACACAATGGAATCAAACTCCCATGATGTCTCAATCAGTCGCATATAGCTCAGTTTGACGGGCGAGAATGTATGTTTGGACACCTCGGTGGTGTAGAAATCATACTTTATCTCCCCACCGAGTTTCATCATCTGAAAATAGCCGGAACGGCGCTGGATATTGGCCGACACGGAATAGGTGGTCGAAACGGGGTAGTCCGGATTGATGTGGAAATGGGGAAACTGCAGACGTGGCACCACAATTGAGGTTTTGATACCATACTCATAACTGTTGAGCAGATTGCTGCTCTTTTTTGCCTTGTGGCCTGTGCTCCATTCATGGGATGCCGTGATGTCCATCTTGAGCAGTTCACCGCCCCCGAACAGATTGCGACGCTGAATATTCCACTCGATACCCGGCCCCATCTGTTCGTTATCCTTATAGACGCCGTTGAGTTCGACCGACGAATACCAGGGCAGTGCGTAAATCATATCCACGTTCATGAGCAGATGATTCAGCGAATCGCCGGATGGCAACGGCCGGAAAGAAACACTGCTGTAGCGGAAGGTATTGAGCCGGGCAATTCCCGACTTGATCTTCGACACATGACCGGGGCTGTACAAATCGCCCTTCCTGAAGGGTATGAGCCGACGCAGATATTTATCCTTCACCTTCGATTTCCTGCCTCGATAACCCACCGTTATAAAATCGAGTGTATCAAAATGTTGGGAAGAGCCGCCCAGGCCGAAATTCAAATCCAGGGACACACTGTCGATGACCGCCGGACTCAAGGGGCGGATGGTCACACCTGCAGTGTCTTGCGTTTCGAACGCATTGTTATCCAGCTGGACACGCAGAGCAATGCCCTGTCGGGAGATGGTTGAGTCGGCCAGATAGCGGATGTAGGACGGTTTGTAGTAATAATAACCTTCGTTCTTCATGAGGGAGGCAATACGGGATTGTTCGTCTTCCAAATTGACGGCCCTGTATCGGTCGCCGACACGCAACAGACTCGACGGCTTCCAGGCGTTGATGAGACTGTCCACCCGAGGTATGCCCGTCGAAAGCCAGTTGACATCCGTCAGATATTTAGCTTTGGGATAGTTGACGAAATAACTGACTTTGGCTTCTCGCGGGTGTTTGGCAACCGACACCGTATCCCAATCGACACTTCCGCCGAAATAACCTTCGTCTGCCATGGCCACCAGTGCGGCCTGACAGCGAACGGCGGGATTAACCTCGGAGAGTAGGATGGGATCGCTTTTGAGACGGGACCACAACCAATGGCGAAACCCGGTTTCCTTCTCGGTGTAAAGCAAATTGTACATCCACAAACCGAACGGGAACGGGGAACGGCGGTATGCACTGCCCAGGAACGGGGAATTGGGCTGCACTTCGAGGGTTGCCATCACAGCCTGGGTCACGTCCGAGGGCACCGTATCGTGTCGGGTCACTTCGATTTTTTCCACTCCGCTATAGAGCACCTCCCCCTCAGGCAGATGTTTGACCGTGCTGCATGCCGGAAGGAGGGATGCAGCCAACCATATGACCGCATACCACAGCCGGGCAGGTCTGAGACACTGACCTGAATGAAGGAATGTGGTGATGGAGTATTCTCTCATTTGATTATTCACTTGTTCTGTTTCGCATTTTGCGCGTTCTGAGCTTTTTCGGCATCTTCGAGCATCTTGAGCCGTTCAAGCAGACGCCGGCGACGCGCTTCCGTATTGAAGATGAACAGATCCTTGAAACGCATTGCCTCGCGCTGTCTGACATAACCGGCACCCATCTCAACAATTTCGCCTTCAAGCACACTCTCGAAATTGGTCTTGCGGAAAAGCGTAATATAATGAGAGCCGTCTTTCTTGAGCATCCAGTCGACAGAAACGTCGTTGATCACTGCATCGCTCCGCCGCCCCATGGTTTCGTCATTGTCGCCTGCGGACATTCGTCCGCCCACGGTGACACGCATCTTGTCATCAAAGAATCCCTGCGACACCTTGACGGAAAAATCAGTACGGTTACTGCCGGAACTGGTCTCATAGTTGTCGATGCCCAGAGAAACCTGTGTGTGCTTGAGCTGTTTCTGGCTGTTGATAAACGACTCCACTTCACGCTGCAAGATGGAATTGAGCGCAGCATTGGCGGTGGAAATGCCGGCATTGCTCGACGCACCCGGTCCTGTATAAGTCTGAGTGACCAGGAGATTGATAGCCTGTTTGGTACGCTCTTCTTCGGTCAGCGAACTGAGGTTTGCCTGCATGGACGCATCGCCGGGGGCAGCACAGTCGAAATCAATGCTCATGCGGTCGAGTGTTCCCTTGATATAAATGAACACCTTGAAGTTCACCACACGGGTTCCCGTGGTGGCATCGTTTACTGAACAGCGAACATTCTCCGAAGCCGTAAGGTTGAGTTCGGGGTCGCCGATATCGCCCGAGAAAATCACGGACGATCCGTCCTGCACATTGAAATCTTTCGAAATCGGGAGCACCGGCAACTTGTAATTCAGTTCTCCGCTGTGGGCATCATAGGTGCCGTTGAGAGAAAGGGTTCCGTCGGACGTACTTCCAAAACGCAAATCGCCGCCGCCTACGATATTGAGGTGATCGTCACCCTGCCCACCGAGATGCACATAGGCTTTTGTATCACGTGCAATATTGATTTTGAGATCAATCGAGGTGCCTTTGTCCAAAGTTTCTTGCGTCTCAAAATATTTCTTCGGAATCCTTTTCTTGGCATCCAGTTGGGAGAATCTCACAAATTCCACCATCTGGTCGGTTTTGCTGACCGAAGCGAGGGGATCATCCGTGAGAAAATACTGCAAATCCGTACCTGAAAGCGCATTGACATTGCCAGAGACACGCAGTTTGGACAAAGCACCGGCCACCCTGAGATTGATGCGTGAAAGCAGACGTCCGGCTATGGTCTGGGACTTGTTGCGTCGTCTGCTGTTGAAAAGTTCCACATCGTTTCCTTCGAGGCTGAGACTCATCGACGGGTTGGAGAAATCCTTCCGTAGATCAACAAACCCGTTCAAGGTCAGCGGATTCCGGTTGGTGCCCAGAATACTGTAGTCGCGGATGTCAATGTAATTATCCACCATGCGCAGTGTATCAGCCGGCAGATGCAAAACAGCACCGGCGTCCGTGTAGGAGACAGTACCGTCATGCACCAACAATTCAGCCGTAATCTCCATTTGTCCGGGCTCGGTTCCTTCTTCTCTGGAATAGTGTGAAGCATGGCGTTGGATAACGTGTACGGCTCCCCATGCATTACCTCCCAACGGCATATTGGCCGGCATGAAGGGATTGGCCATCGGAAGCGGGAGGTCATTGATGGCGACATCGATACGCATACTGTCGTGTTCGTAGTAAGCGACATCCAGCACGGCTTGGTTGTTGATGGTCAGCTGTCCGTTCAGTTCCGATTCTATATCGGGTCTGGGAATTGCCTCTCCGCGCCTGAGCAGAGAGTCAAGATTGTAGCGCGAGGGATGGTTCAGGAACTCCTGCCGGAACTGGCCAACCAGGTTGACCGTATCTGTCGTCCAATCGCCGAACTGAAGATTCCGCACACCCAGGTTCAGCGTGCCGGCAACACTGTCGGAAATCGCCAGGCCGTTGAAGTCCAGGTCAAGGATGCCGTCTGCCTGATGTTCCCATTTTACCGTCTCTCTCAGATAACCGAGATCCAGATGCCGTACCGAAAGACTCACCCGGTTACCGCCGGAAGGCACGGGGTTGGTGAGGAGATTCAAGAACAGGTCGTTCGGACCGTCTAACATCAATAGGGCGGTGAGTCCCGGAGCCTGCATCCGGTGGTTGCGGAAGTTGGTGAGACGGATGAAATTATCGTGGTTGACTCCCAGTTGCTGGGCATATATGACAGGATGTTCTCCGAAATGGAGAGTCAGGGTATCACCGCCCAAGGCCAAGGAGGAATACAAATCATATAGCAGCACATTGCGGCCATTGATATAACGGGCATCCAACGTAAGGCTGTCCCTCAGAATCACGCCTTTGGCATAGGCGGAATAACTGTCTTTGGGTTTGGGATCAATATAGACGACATGCACATCATAGTCGTATCCGTTGATGCCCTGGTCAATCGGTTTGATGACGGCACGTATGGTGTCGAAATCCACCCCGTTGCCCCAAAGCTGTTCGATATTGGCATCGACATATAGTTCATCCCCGTTGTCAACCCTTGCATTTACGACATCAAAACCCCAGCCGTAATAATTGATGAGGGGATAGAACGGGTTGTCCTGCTTCATATCGACGGACGCATGGATTTGCGGCAGAAGCTGCTGCAGGGTATCCACATTGATATGGACGGATTTCACCTCACGGTCCAATTCGGTCAGGAAGGGGGCCAGCGTCCGGCTCATCTGTCCGACACCGCAGTTGACATCGACCAGCACATGGGCATCTCCGCCCTCAAGGAGGGCATAAGCTGTATCGGTCGAACTGTAGAGATCCACCTGCATGTCTTTGAGCGGCACAATTTCACCCTTGTCGGTATAAAGCAGACTGTCGACCAGAATATGCACATTGGCGTCATTATCCCAGTCGTAGGCGGCATTGATGTTCATGCGGAATGCAAAAGCCCCGACATTTTCTATATCCGTAGGCAGATTGGCGAGATCGGCATTGCGTAGATTGACATAGCCGGCAGAGGTAACAGAATCCTTGCGGTAAATGCCTTCCAGATTCGCATCGAAATCGAGATACTGATGACGGCTCATCATGTTGACAACATACTGATTCCGAAGCAGCGAAGCCTCGGCATAGACCTCCTTCATACTGTCACAAGTCATGATGACTCTGCCGGCATATCCTGTTTCCTTGCGCCAATAACAGAGGCTGTCGATCGCCACTTCGGCATTGAGTCTGGTGTATTTGCTCTGCAAATCGTAATGGCGACCGCTTGCCACCAGATGGGCGTTGAGATTGTCGATGGGCAAGGAAGGCACCCACTGACCGATATCAAGGCCGGACATCTGTCCCTTGACCATGTAACTCTGATCATGCTGATGGAGGGAAGCATCCACATCGGCCACTACACGGCTCTCCTGCTCAACATGGACGGTACCGGCCAGGAAGTCACCGGCTTGCTTGAACGACAGTTCGAGGGCCGTATTTCCGGGAATACGCCAGGCACGGTGACTGCTGTCAGCCACAAAGGCCGACAGAATCCAGTCGGCATCGGGGAAATTACCCTCGACAGCGACATCGGCCCGCCGGATGGAGTCCGCCCAGGGGTGAATGGCCGTCCCAAGAACACTCAGCGACACGTGGTCGTCCACCTCAGCCAGAGCATAAACCTGTCGCACCGTGTCGTCACTGGCATCCACCTGAACATCAATACGGGTTGTTTCGTCCGGCCAGTATTCAGCCATGTCGGGCAAATAGGGCATCACGTGCATTTTCAGATCACGGGGTGCGACGTAACCGGTCAGTTCGATGCTGATGTTTCCGGTGTATGGGGCCATGAAATATTTGTAATTCAAGTCCACTTGGCCCTCAAGTTCCGTGGCCGGCATTCTGAGATAGAAATCACGCGCTGTAATCTGAGAATCGTCCATCGTGAAATCGGTATGCATTTCATCGATTTGCATACCGCTGTTCAATTCCCTGGCTATCATCCCGTTCAGTTTGGCACGAATCAACCGGCCGTTCATCACGAAGTCCGTTACGTCGACATGCAGCGAGTCCAGGCGAAGGTGGTTATAGTCAAAAGCCTCCGGTTCGAGACGGGCTGTATCCAGCACAATACCGACCTTGCCATCGGTCAGTTTCAAATGGTTGACGGCAATCAGCAAGGGGTCGCTTGATTCTTCCGTAGAGTCGGGTTTGGATTCCCGTATCATCACAAACACCCGGGGGGCAGGCAGGAACACCTCCCCCACTTCGAGTTCGCCGGAAGGATTATAAAGCACATCCTTCACTTCCAGTTTCTCAACATCGCCGAAGAGTGTGAGCGATTCGGTAAGGTGCGGGAACCTGAATAAGACATCCTTCATTTCCACATGCCTTACGCCGAAGTATTTGCCTCCGAGGGGAATGTTGTCAAGGCCGGTTTCCAGGAGTCCCAGACTGAATATCGTATCGTTTTTTTCTTTGTGGGAAGCCAGTACACCCCTCACCTCGAGACGCAATGGAAATCCGATGTGAATACTTCCCACCCTATACTGCAGATCCGGACTGGTTTCGTTGAGATAGCGGACGGCGTAATCACACGTCCACTGTTGAATAGCAGGCACATAGAGAAGCCACGGCAACCCGAACAGGATTACCGCCAAGGGGAGCAAAATGCTCAATAGAATCTTGTTACGTCTTCTCATTTAGGTGGCATGATTCAAGGTACAAAGATAATGGAAAATCTTCATTTCTCAAAATTTTAATCCCGAAAAAGGGATTTTCATCACATATTTTTGTGTTTTGAGGGTGATATTTTGAAAAAATACACTATCTTTGTCGCATGATTTCAGAAATTTCCTCCATACACCAACCGGAAGTCCAAATTTTCAGTGACCTCACTGAAGCTCAGCTTCGGCAAGCGAAGGATACAGGCGGCAATGGCATTTTCATTGCTGAGAGTCCCAAGGTTATACGGGTAGCAATGCGGGTCGGTTATGAACCCGTTTCGCTGCTGTGCGAACGGCGCCATATCGAGGGAGATGCAGCGGATATCATCGAGGCATGCAGTCCTGATTTACAGGTTTTCACAGGTGACCGCAAAACGCTGGCCTCGCTGACGGGATATACACTGACTCGCGGTGTTTTATGTGCCATGAAGCGCAAACCGTTGCCACCGATAGAGGAAATCTGCAGCAAGGCGGCCCGTCTAATTGTGATCGACGGTGTGACAGACACCACTAATATCGGTGCGATTTTCCGCTCTGCAGCGGCTTTGGGAATGGACGGTGTTGTGCTGACAAGCTCATCGTGTGATCCTCTGAACAGGCGCTCCATCCGCGTCTCGATGGGTACTGTGTTCCAGGTTCCGTGGACCTGGATTGACAATGTTGCAGAACTTCACCGTTACGGATTCAAAACAGCAGCGCTCGCCTTACGGCACGACTCCTATTCGATAGACAGTCCGGTGCTCAAAGCAGAACCCCGTCTCGCCCTGGTGATGGGAACCGAAGGCGACGGATTGTCTGAGGATGTGATTTTCGGGGCCGACTATGTAGTCAAAATCCCCATGCACCACGAAGTGGATTCGCTGAATGTTGCAGCGGCAACCGCCCTCGCATGCTGGGAACTCTCTGTTCGCAGACACCAATGAAGCCCGGGTGAGCAACCTGTCACTCCATTATGCCCGCCTGGCAGTGATTCAGAAATAATTCATGAATGCGTGTATCTCCGTCCAGTTCGGGATGGAAGGCTGTGACCATTTGGTTTAGCTGACGGGCGGCTACCTTATGTCCTCCGTATTCGGCAAGGATTTCAACACCGGCGCCTGCATCTTCGATATATGGTGCCCGAATGAATGTCATCGGCACATCGTCTCCGACATGCAACACCTTGCCTTGAACACGGAAACTGCCCAACTGCCTGCCGTAGGCATTACGATGTGCACGGATATCCATGGTGCCTAAATGGGCCGAATCCAGAAGGATGAGACCTGCACAGGTTCCAAACACGGGCATTCCACCTTCAATACGCCTGCGCAGAGGCTCCAGGAGCAGCAAATCGTTCAGCAACCGCATCATCACCGTGCTCTCTCCACCAGGGAGCACCAGTCCGTCGAAAGGTTGCAGGAAATCACGCAGCTGTCTTATCTCCATAGTCTCCACGCCTAGCCTGTGGAACATCTGCTCGTGCTCCACAAAAGCTCCCTGCAATGCAAGAACTGCGATTCTCATTTGCCTCTCTCTGCCATGAGCAGTTGGATTTCCTGCTCGTTGATGCCTACCATGGCCTCGCCAAGGTCCTCTGACAACTCAGCCAGCATCTTCGCATCGTTGTAGTTGGTCACTGCCTTGACGATGGCGGCCGCACGCTTGGCAGGGTTGCCGCTCTTGAAAATGCCGCTACCCACAAACACGCCCTCGGCTCCGAGTTGCATCATCAAGGCTGCATCCGCAGGCGTAGCAACACCACCGGCGGCGAAGTTTACAACGGGCAGCTTACCATGCTCGTGAACATACTTCACCAGTTCGTAGGGCGCCTGCAGTTGCTTGGCAGCTTCGAAGAGTTCATCCCCGCTCATCGATACCAGTCGGCGAATCTCGCTCTGCATCAGTCGCATGTGGCTGACTGCCTGCACTACATCACCTGTGCCGGGTTCACCCTTGGTGCGAATCATCGTTGCACCTTCAGCAATGCGTCGCAGCGCCTCGCCAAGATTCTTCGCACCGCATACGAAGGGCACGTCAAACTTCGTCTTGTCGATGTGGTATATGTTATCGGCAGGCGACAGCACCTCGCTCTCGTCGATATAGTCAATCTCTATGGCCTGCAGAATCTGCGCCTCGGCGATATGTCCGATGCGGCACTTAGCCATCACAGGAATGGAAACAGCCTCCTGGATACCTCGTATCATCTTGGGGTCACTCATGCGGGAGACACCTCCTGCTGCCCGTATGTCGGCGGGAATACGTTCCAATGCCATTACGGCACAGGCCCCTGCTTCCTCTGCAATACAAGCCTGTTCGGGTGTTGTCACATCCATTATCACTCCGCCCTTCAGCATCTGGGCAAGCTGGCGGTTAATCTGTTGTCTGTTTTCTTCCATAGAATTATAAATATTGTAGATAAATGAATCAGCGTTTCCGGTTGTTCCGTCTGTAATCTGTCGGTGTCAACCCTTCCACTTTTCTGAAAAATTTCGCAAAATGAGACTGTGAACGGAATCCGTATTCAAAAGCTATCTCCTGTATGGTGTGGTCGGTGTTGAGCAACGAAGCTTTTATCCGCAGGACGAGATGCTGCTCGATAAGGGTCTTCGGCGTCACGTCGGCCATGCGGCGCGTGATTTGAGACAAATATCGTGGACTGACATTCATCCTGTCTGCATAAAACTGCACATCGTTGTGCAGATGGCAATGACACGAAATAAGCCGTAGTAATTCATTATAATGTTCCGCTCCTCTCCCCTCCAGTCTGACAGACATCACTGACTGATGTCTGACGTAGGCGACAGCCTCATGGACGGCCTCATCAAATTCAAATCCCCGGCAGAGATAGGCGGCTATAGCAGCCGCAAATACGCCTCTCACACCATGTACGTTCCAATCTACCCGTCCATTTACATCAATGCGGCTTGTGACCACATCACAAAGCGGCAGTAGCTGATTGGCTATTTCGGTTTTCAGTACGGCTGTCAGAAGGCGTTCCCCGCGGGTGGTCGTCTCAACGGGGTCGTAAACCACCCATTGCGGATGATACTTTCTGAGGAGACGACAGATTTCGAGCATCTGTTCCCGATTGCGAAGCAGCCCTATTTTCACAACCGCAGGACGTACGTCATCCATGATGGCCTCCACCTGAGAACTCAGGACATCCGCAGGGAGGTCGTGGAATTCCTGAATACCGAGCGTGTTCTGCATCGTGATGGTTGTAATGGAAGTGACAGGCATTACGCCCAGTGAATCCAAAGTCCGTATGTCAGCCTGGATACCCGAGGCTCCGGTTCCGTCACTGCCGTTGATTGTCAGTACTGCTTTCTGTCTTGGTTCCTGTTCCATATCGCATTAGTATGTTTCAGCGGGTGCAAAGATATGCAAAAAAAACGGAACCTTCCAAATGCAGTTCCGTTTTTTACTATATTTACTTACGTTTGTGTCCGGATGACATCATTTGATTGGACAATCTTACCCAATAATGATTGTTGACAGACCAAACATCCCGGGCATTCCCTATACGGAAGGCCCGGGATGTTCTGGAACATCTTGATGTCGGTAGTTTAATGCTGTTCGACCCACTCACGGGCATTAACAAATGCCTGTAACCAGGGTGTCACTTCGTCGGTCTTACGTTCATCGGGATAGAAACCGCACTGCCATGGGAAGATGGCACGTTCGAGGTGGGG
>Ga0326512_10001436_pt1 | contig 18428 bp, 35 predicted proteins | sample 1_2617_0518_D_FD_203652 | JGI IMG/M metagenome (GOLD analysis project Ga0326512, IMG submission 203652) | Bovine rumen microbial communities from UC Davis, California, United States - 1_2617_0518 | ecosystem: Host-associated > Mammals > Digestive system > Stomach > Rumen | place: USA... | reverse complement strand
GCATGGCGTTGTGACACTCCTGGCAGAGGCTCATAAGGTTCCATGACTTACGCGCCAACTCCGGGAAATGCTCCACCGGGTTAATGTGATGCACATGGCTCGCTCCCCGCATCCGTCCGTACCGCCTGCACTCCTGGCAAGCGTACCCATCCCGCCGCAGGATCACCCGTCTGAGGTGTTTCCATTCTTTGGAATTGTAGAATGAATTGTCCATAAGGTTTGCACAATTTGTGATTGTATACATAAAGATTCGTACAATTTATGATAAATGTCTGACTATTTGATATAAGTGTACACGTTTTTTCAACAATTTGCAAGAGATAAAAAAGAGGAGGGAAGGACATTATTGTCCTCACCTCCTGATTGTCTCCTGCGCGGTGTTAGCTGTGGTCTGTTTCCACCTCCATCGGTGCACCGCACCATCTACAGAATCTATACTTATCTATCTCGTTTACATCCGGTGTTGTACGCTCATAGATGGGATTGCAACCGCATTCAGAACATACATACTCGCCTGTTCTCTGATCCCACTCCCAATGCCCCTGCTTTCGCTCCGGCTCGACAGATGGAAGGTATCTAAGCATACAATCAACATTTGCTCTGCTTACAGCCCAACCATCCCGAAACCCGTCTGTATCCATCATATGGCTCAGTGCATCAATCGCCGCCTGTCTGCTGATACAATCGCACACGTGCGTTTCTCTGCTGATACAATCGCACGCATGCGTTTTCGTGCGTTCTTCCGTGCGTTTTTTGGTCTGTGGTGTGACAGGCGGTAAAACCTCATAACATTCTGTCAGCAACTCTTTATAATTTTCGACGGTTCTATCCTCGTCAAGAGCATTATCCATATCATCCAATGTTTCTAACACCGCCTGTCTGCTGATTAAATCACTCATATTTCCACCTCTTGTTCAATTTCTTTTTCCAACTCCTGTTCTTTCTCCAATAGTCTGATTCAAAAAAGCATATACCACATCGCAAATGGATTTCTGTGTCTTCCCAATAGTGGTCTCCCGTGTCACTTGTTATGCTGATTGCGTGTATTCTTTCAGTATTTCCACACATCGGACATTTTTTACCACTAACCAACCAATCCAATGCAGTCATACTTCCTCGCTTTCCTGTAGCTCTGCATACTTCTTTTCAATACCTTTCAGTGTTGCCAGTGTCCCCTCATAATGCTCAACCGCCTTGTCAATGTCGACAGGATCGCCGTCTAACTTACCAACATTTTTGTCAGGAACATTGGTCTGCTCAAGTGCTTTGATTGCCATATCTAATGCAATTATCACCAATGTGTGAGTTGTGCTTTCGCCATCTGCTCTACATGGAGTTGGTTTAATTTTTTGTAAAATTGCTATTGCTTCTTCTCTCGTCATACTTCATCCTCGCTTTTCGCATTATCTATCAATTCTGCTGTGTATAATCTTCCGCTAATAATTGTGTTTAACAATGTGCGGTATTGCAAAGATATAAGAACTGATCTATGCCTTGTTTTGCCGTTCCATTTATACCAAAGGCTCTTGCAGGCATCAAACTCAGATATTGAACATATCTGCTTGCCTTGTTTATATCGTGATTTGCTCATTCCTTATCCTCATTCTTACATATCTTATCTTCTGCCTGTGGCGTGAAATTTCACCAATTTTCAAGCTCGGTATAGCATGATTCACACAAATCTTTTACCCCATCAAGATACGGATCGCCGTCCATCTTACACAGACCCTCATCTAAAACTACTCTTGCTCCCCTTATTGCCATAACAACATACTCATCAGACAATCCGTAGCACCCATCACCGTAGTAAATATAGCTGACAGTCCGTTTAACCTCTCTCCCTGTGTACTTACCTCTATACCATTCTTTAAGGATTAAGGTATCACCTACATTGTAATCTCTGTCATTCTTTCGGATTTCAAATGTCTTTTTCTGAGCGCATACATCTTCAAACCATTTCGGAAGAATCTTCAACTCATGTGTCATGCCTTATCCTCGCTTTCTGTATCTGCTTCTATGATGGTTGGCGCAACATCAATCAATGAGCAGGTATCATACCATCTTCCGCGCCCATCTGTTTTTCTCTTTGGCATACAAGCACCGCAATCACCAACGCACTCTTGCCCGAATAATTCGTCTAATTCATCAGCGTCAATCAGCCTGCCATGACCTTTCGGGAGTGGTGTGCCTCTAAGCACAGCTTTTGTCAATGTGATCCTTACATCATCCTCTTTTTTGTAATCAGGATCTAAAACGGGTCCAAAATATTTTAGTAGTTCATATACTTCATCCGGTAAATCAATTACTATGTGCATCTTGCACCTCGCTTTCTCCCTTACTCGCCCATTCTGCATACTCTTTCAGAGCCTCGATGTTCTCCGGCTTCTTCGCTTCAATCGGGCAAGCGTACCACTTATCCGAGTGAGGGCAAGTGCAGCCGTAATCCTCATCGTTAAAACCGCAACGTCTGCATTCTTTCACCGCTCGCCATCCCCATTCTCAATCGCCTCAACACCAAGGCTTATCAGTACCCACAGTGGCACGTCAGCAACCTTTGTTCCTCGGTGTTCTCTTAACCACTGCTTTGTTGTCCGCCTTTTCCGTTGGAACGGCTTAAATCGCCTTGTAGCGTGGCTGAGGCGGTCATTGCGAATGCAATCAGCACCGCCGCCACTTTTCTCATGTGTTCGGTCATTGTTTGTACTCCTTCCCGTCAATCCGGATGCCATTGTCGATCTTCTGGTCGGCGTAGGGCACGCCGTGCTGGATCGCCGTCAGCGCGTACATCAGCCCGCGGATGTAGCCTTCCTCGAAGTCCTTGTTCGGATTGGCGTAGTTCTCGATTTCATGCTTGATACGGTCAATTGTGTTCATTCTTCAATTCCTCCTTTTTCTTCCATCCGGCAATATTTACACCCTATCATTCTGTTCACCTCCATGATATTTCTGCATGACTGCTTTTACCATTTTATTGCTTTATTAAATTCCTGCCTTTGTTCTCTCTCTGACCGCCTTGTGTAAATCATTGTTGTGTTTACACCGCTATGGCCCATAATGTCAGCAAGTAATGATATGTTGTTGTTGCGTTTCAAAAACTCAACCGCAAACATGTGCCTGAAAGCATGTGGATGCATTTTCTCAGATTGTATCCCATAGATGCTTGCGTGTTTTTTCATCATACTTGCGAATCCTCTTGAAGTCATCTTATTGCCTTGCTTGTTTGAGATCAGAAAGTCGCCATCCTCTAATTCGCCCCAAACATTTGCACATTCTTCTTTCAGCCTCTCAGGGATGTATATTCTTCTGACTTTTCCTTTTGTCGGCATTAACGCCGCTCCTTTTTCAAGGTCTGCTTTTGTAAGGCTCAATGCCTCGCTGATCCGTGCGCCTGTCATTGCCAACAGTTTGTAGTAAGCAATCCATTTTTCATTTCCGTCTCGCTCTAAACATTCGATAAGTTGCTTGTACGTTTCAACATCCATAGCATTTTCGACAGTTGTCTGCTTTTGATACCGAACCCTCTTGACTTTTTCAACGTTCACTTTGTCAAACTCTATCCACCTGTCTATTGCGCACAAACGCAGGTTCACGGTTTTCGGGCTTTTTACCTCAATCATTTCCTGTTTCCACAGAATCAAGTTTGCTTTGCTTATTTCATTGTATTTTGTAAAAAAGTCCTTCACCGCAAACACATAACTGTCGATCGTGTTTTCTGAAAGCTCTTCTTCTCGTAGCCATGCTTTGAAGATTGTTATCTTTTCTTTGTCCATTTTTCTCCTTTATACCTGTATGCTTTTCGATATGGGTTATGCTCACAGCTTATACATGGTTCTTTATGCCAACTCAACATTTGCGTTCGGTGCTTTTCGCACTTCTGGTTGCAGTATCTACCGCAGTCAGGGCACGATAGCTGTTTTGTGTGTGTGAACACTGGCACATTTTTTATTTCCGCTCCACAGAATTTGCAGTTCATTCCTTGCCTCCCTTCGTGCTTTTATCGTGTTCGGATGGTCGTTGCAGTTTTTGATATTTCGCACACAAACTGCATAATGCCTTGCACAAACCTTTTTGCCAGGGATTACATCATCGCCGCAAAAGTAACACTTGCCTGCCTCTTTCCACCCCTCTCGTATCCCATCATATTTCGCCCGGTCATGCCGTTTTTGTCTGATATAACACTCATAACATTTTGATCCGTACCGACATGGCTTCTTCCGACATACAATACACAGACCATTTGCTTTTGCTTCTTCTCTTCTCCGTTTTTGATAATTCCTCTGATACTGTTTTTGCGCTTCTGATCGATGGCAATATCTTGAGCTTTCCCGGTACACATTTGTGCAGTATTCTTTCTTGCATCTCAAACAATCCTTATTACAGCCCATGCTCTTCACCTCCCCACAGGATCCAGTCTGCACGGACACCAGTTGCACCACAGACCTTCTTCAAGAATGACAGCGGCATGTCCGACACTCCGTGCCGGTATGCCCACACGGTTTTCCGCTCCACTCTCAGATTCTTCGCCCATGTGGAATCAGATCCCTGTGCTGTCATGACTTCATTCAGCCTGTCCACAATGCCCTGATCAGGATATATCTTTCGATTCATTGTTATCACCTCACATATCTTTTGTGCATCGCTGCCATGTCATCATCGTTTATGTCCAGATAGATCTGTGTGGTTCCGATGTTGTCATGTCCCAGCATCTTCGACACCATTTCCACCGGCATTCCGTTCTTCAGGGCATTAGTAGCGCATGTGCGCCGGAACTTATGCGGATATGCCTTTACACCACACTTTCTTCCAAGTGACCGGACAATCTGTTCAATCGTTCCTTTGTCCGTTGCCTGATCTTCCACCACCATTTCCGGCTTTGTGAACCACAGCTTCATTTCATCTCTTTTGACATTCTTGTGAAACTTCACCGGAACGCACCTGGGAAACAACCACAGACTGTTGTCTTTCCGATCTGCCATGTATTTTTCATAAGCGATTTTGGCAGCGGCATTCATATAGACATATCTGTCCTTCTGACCTTTGCCATGAACCACGATGGAGCCGTCCGGCTGGATGTCATCCAGTCTGATTCCTACCAGCTCCGACACGCGGCATCCGGTACTTAACAGCAATTCGAAGATGGCACGCTCCCTGGACGTTTCCAGCAGATCCCGCATCATGATGATTTCTTCGTCCTTAAAGGCTGTTTTCTTCGTCTTCTTCTGCTTCATTGTGTCAATCGGCAGCATCGGATTCTTGTGGATAATATCTTCGTTGTGTAAGAAGGTCAAAAAGCTGCTTAATGCCCGCTTCTCGTTTCCGATCGTGACCGCTGATACCCCATCCCGGATCCGCAAAGCGATATACAACCGAATGTCATCCGTCTGGATGTCTATCACGTTCTTCCCGATCCGTTCCAAAGTCCTTGTCACTGACGTATTGTAGTAATGCAGCGTCCGCGGTGTGCATCCTTTGATCTTCTTTGCAACAAGGAACTTTTTGATCAACAATTCATTCGTTTCCGGGATATACTCCGTCAGTTCCGTTGTCTTCTTCGTGATCGAATACCCCTGAAGGCAGACATACAAGGCATTGCTGACAGCTTCCGGATCCTTGCAGTAGTCTGTAATGTGCATCATTATGTCATCAATCAGTTCCATCAGATCAGCACCCCCTTATTCGCCGGTGTCCGGAACACCCGTGCTTCCGGATACCCTTTGACATATGGTTCCATCAGCGTGTCACCCTGGACAACAATGGCATTGATTCCCAGGAATGAAAACTGGACATAAGACATAAACACCCCAAGCCAGTCAAGATCCTGTGCCACCACTTCCATCTTCTTCTGGTAATTGATCCCGTTTTCCTTCAGTACCTTTGCTGCGGCAATGATCATCCCGCCGCCACCCGTGGAAGGCTCATTCACTGTGATCTTCTCTTCCGACCGGATCCGGTCTTCATCCAGTCCCAACTTCGCGCACAACTCGCTTAAATGAAATGGTGTAAAGAACTGTCCCAGTCTTCCGTTCCCAGCTCCTGACAGCATGAACACACCGCCAAGAATGTCAGCCATTTCTTCTTCCAGAGCTTCCACCAGATATGCGTTCATTTCCGTAAATCGTGTCATTTCAGCGGGCTGATACTTCCCAGCCAGTGATTTGTACCACTCTTCACGCTCATTCCATATCTTGTCATGGAATAATGCACAGGTGTTTGAAATTGACAGACCAAGCATTGTCACCCAGTCGCTGAAAATCGTATATGGTGAATGACCGCCATGGAAATCGTTGATCAGTTTCAGGATGTTTTTTTCTGCCTGTGTCATTGTCTGTTCCACTCCTTTATCAGTTTGTTCTGGATCTTGTCCTGTTCCTTCTTGTTACCGGCCCGGGCTTCAACTCTCTGCCTCTTCCGATACTCCCGATACTTCGCCGCACACGCCTCGCAATAGGTGTTCCCGGCTTTCGTTCGCTCGTCAATCGTCTTGCACACCGGGCAATAGTGCATCGCCTTCGCCTGCGCCCGCAGGTCTCTCTGGTACTGGATGTAATACTCCTTGTGCATCTGGTAGTACCTCGCACTCCGTCCGGCGTGCTCCTTGCAGAGCGTGTACCCTGCAAGCGTGCGCTCATCGCTCTTCCGGCAGATCGGGCAGATATGCTGCTCCTTCGCTTCGTTCCATCGCCGGTTCCGGTACTCCCTCCGCTCTCTCTTCTGCCTCTCTGTAAGCTCTTGCTTCATTCCATCTGTCCTCCCAACTTGCGGCGGTCATAAGTGCCGCCATGATATACCCAACTACAATACCGAGTGCAAACCACACCCACCCCATGCTTACTTCCTCCTCTCCAGTAGTGCCGCGATCATCTCCTTCATCCGACTCCCCACATCACACAGCGGATACAATCCGGCGCGTGCTTCGTATGTGCGCTCGATCAGGATCGCCGCAAGCTCCGCCGCCGTGCTGTCCCGGTCTGTGGTGTACTTCTCCTGGAACGCTGTTGCATCCTGAATCAGCTCCTCCATGTCGGTGTCCGGCGATGCGTCCCAGTACTTTTCAAACAGCCGATACAGGTCGGCGAACATCGCGCGCTCCGTGCTGCCTTTTTCAAATGCCATCGTCCGTCACCCCTCTCATCATCTCCAGAAACTTCGGGAACTCGTCAACGAATTGCCGCAGATCCTTCTCTGTCCGACAGTTTGATGCGTATGTGTGAAACTTCAGCCGCCCCATTGCATCTATCACAATCATTTCTGTTCCTTCCAGTGTTCCCCTGTATCCGTTCTTTGATTCATATCTGATTGTCTTTGCCATCTCCATCCTCCCACGGTAAATCATCCGTATTCACTGACTCACCTATAAATCCATCATAATCCCATCCATACACCGTTACTTCTCCGGGATCGTTCTTCAAGCGCCTTGTTCTGATGTCAAACCAGAGCGGAATAAAAACATCCTGCATACCGGTCTCACGTTCCTTCACAATCTCGATTACATTGTCATTGGTGTCTTCACCGGAAGGATCAGCCCACGCCTTCCCCATGTATGTCTTGTAGCCGTTTTTGAAGTCTTTGTTGTTTCGGTGGACGATGAAGGCATTGTCTACCAGGTTTCCAAGGCTTCCGCTGCCTCCGACATCATCCAGCCGCAGGAATCCCATGGCCTTTCGTGGATGCGCCACAAATATGATGTGGCAATTACAAACCATTGACAGATTCTTTAATGTCTCCACAAACAACTTCTGCAAATCCCATTTATCGTTTCTGCGGTCTGTGGAGATTCCGGTCAAGTCCAGGATCGACATATTATCAATGACAACAATATCCGCTTTCAGTTCTTTGATCACATCACGAAGGCACTCGGCTATCTTCCGAAAATTGCTCCCGTATTTGTTGTTATACAGATGGAATCTGTCACCAAGCCAATCAGCTATTGATTTCTTAACATCATTTTGGCAGAACCACACACCCTCATATTTTCGGCTCTGCATTACATGGTCCGGGCCTGCCGCCTGTTGAAGCAGCCATCCGATGAAGCGCTTGTCTTTGAGCTCACCGGAATACATCAGAGCATTGAAGCCCTTATCCACGGCATTAAGCACCACCTGCGATAGCCAGGTTGACTTGGCAGCGCCTCGGAGACCACTGACCAAGCTGATCTCACCCTTTGCAAATCCTCCGACTCTCTTATCAAACAGTTCCAAGCCGGTCGGAATACAGATGCGCTCTTCTGGTGGCTGTGCGAGTATCTGCGAAACCGTCTCAAACATACTGACAGGATCATCTGTCTCTGCCTCTTGATATTCAATGTCGTTCCGCTGCCGGTTGAATGCCTTATATGCTTTCCATCCGGCTTCGATTCGTGCCTCATCCTCTGCGCGTTTGTCATCGTAGGCATCCGGCTCATATTTCAGCCGTAGCTCATGCCAGTCATGGCCTTGGCAGGAATTATGCAGACATTTGAAGCACACCGCCCCATTTGCCATCTTGATAATCGCCGCATCCGGTGCCTTGTGACTTCCATCGAAGGGACATTCCTCAAGAACGTATCGTGTAGCATCTTTCCATGTCTTCACGGCATGGATGCGGATGCCATACTCACGAAGCCACTCTTCAACATCAAATCCGCCCTTTGTGGCCTGTGTACTTTTCGGATGGCTCAGCTCCTCTGGATACTCACTGGCCAGCTTCTCCAACATCTCTCTTGGTGTTGTGATTATCTGATCCGGTCTGCGGATGATCCGAGACAGCCGATGCGGCCGGTCTTTGGTAGATGATCCCTTCTGCGCCATCGTGCCGTACAACTTGGAGATGCGGGATGGATTCGACACCGTGGAATCTATCTGCACATATTCATCATCAAATAGCAGTTTTAATGCTTTCAGGCAGCGGCTCACCAACTCCGCATTCTCTGCCGTATTGGTTAGCGCAATCTTATACATCAGATGGATGCCGTTACCGGACAGAGCCATCACCGGCGCATTGAATCCAAGTTCCCGAAGATACTTGACCACTGCTTCCGCAATATCATGTGACCGGATGAGCTCTTCATTTGTGGAAGATATACCCGTCCGCCGCACAGGATCCAGGTCAACCAGCATCCACCGATAACCAACTATGTCTCCATCTGATGTTGTAACCTTTACCTGTCGGAAGCAGTCCCTCTGTTCTCGTGAGTAACACGCATCATCTATCTGATTCAGCGTATAGAAGACATTGGCACCACGCAGATCAACAGTCTTAAATGCCTTTTCCAGTGTATCCGTGTCTGTGAAGTATCCGCTGATCGTCTGCTTGCCTTTCAGAATCCTTATCTCATACAACTGACCATCAGGCTTGAACAGATCAAGCGCCTCTTTCACTTTCGCAAAATCCATTTCTTTTGCCATGGTCAATCCTCCAACTCCGAATCATAAAAGCCAATCCGCGAAGCGGGCTTCTTTTTTTCTTTGTTTCTTATGTCTGTCTTAATAGTTCTTGTAGTTCTTGTTTGTGGCGGGTCTGCGTCCGGGTCTGTGTCCGAGTCAGTGTCCGACTCTGTGTCTGGTTCAGTGTACGGTTGTGTGTCCGGGTCAGTGTCCGGGTCTGTGTCCGACTTGTGTTGTCCCTTACCTTGATAAAACCCATATTTTACAATGGTTATAAGGGTATATTTACCTTTCCGAGAATTGCGCTCAATCATGCCCATTTCCACAAACTGTTTGAGGATTTTATCAACCGTTTCCTTGTCGCATCCCCAAGCCTCTTTCAGCGCCCTTATACTCGTTATACACTGACCTTTTTTAACCTTTATCAGCTTCCCATGTTCAAACCATTCTTTGTCTTCATGGTTAGCACGAAGAATCAAATCAACCCATGCCTTGAAGCGAAGGTTGTCAGAATAGACTCCACTATCCATTATGCTTCTGTGTAACTTTATCCATCCATTATTCGCCATCTGTCTCACCCCCCAGCAGTTCCACTATCTTCCGTCCTGTGTCCTTCTTCTCGCAGAAGTGGAAGTCCACACCATATCGGTATCGGATGGTACAGAGCGATTTGTATAGCGTTTTGCCGGAAGTCGCATTCGGATTGGAAGCAACCTTGACGGGATGGCCGTCACGCATCACCCAGATAGAAGGCTTTGCCCGTGGATTCTCCCAGAAGTAGACATCCTCTAACGTCTGAATGTCTGCTCCATGCTCCACCAGGATGATCAGCTTGATGCCGTGTTCCTTCGCTCTGACCAATTCCTCTCGGAAACGTGTATGCTGGTGCGTGACGTTACTGACCAGCTCCTGCAAGTCCTTCTTCCTGTCGATGCATAGCCGGGGATTATCCAATGACATATAATCCCCGACATACAATTTGCTGATGAAGTAGTCGATGCCAAGCTGATCGAGCTGCTTCTTGATCCGAGTGACCTCTGTCTTGTGCTCTCGGCTGTCAATCTGCACATTCATAGGCATTAGAACGGCAGATCGGTCTCATCGGTGTCCGGCACGTTGAGGAAGGAATTGTCGGACGGCTTGACATTGGTCTTTGACTTGTCCAGGTACACCGGATCAGGAACCTTCGCATCATCCACCTTGCCGTCCTCACAGAAGAACCGGAACTCATGGCGCATGGATGTCTTTCCGTTGTACTCGTTCTCCTTTTCGCCATAGATCGCACCGATCTTCTTGTTCTTAAACTGCTTTGTAAATCCATCGCCCCAGATAGCTTCGCATCCGTTTGACTTCTCAAATGCAGTGATAAATGACTTGAATGACCGAGAGCAATTCCCATTCTCATCCTCGGTGTTGATCCACTTGGTGCCGGCATACGGCCACTTCTTCTCCGGTCGGATGTCATTGGCGAACTCGTTGCTGAAAAAGCCGGGCTGGCTGTCATTCTTTGCCGTGTCCATCAGGATCACGATCTGCGGCTTTCCGCTGCTGCTGGTGGTCTCGCTGACCTGCTTGATAATCATGTGGTGTCCGCCTACGGAAATAGGTGTGTACTGACCGCCGATCTTTGTATCATCATAATTGTTAGGTTTCTGCATTGTTGTTATCCTCCTCTTTAATTGTTCCGCTTACTCCATGGAGTTGCTTGTGGCATCTCCTGCAAAGCGTAATTCCGTTGTTTAAATTAAATTGTAATTCCGGCATAAACCACACCGGCATTTTGTGATGTGCTTGCACTTGGATGGAATTGCCTGCCATTTTGCACCGCTGGCAGATGAACATATCACGCTCTTTTACTGCCTTTTTCCACTCTGCCAGCTTGAATTTTGGAACGAACGCGATATGTCTTCCACAGTTCACACAGTACACGCTCATGTGTGGACCGTTCTGCCGATAATCAAAGAATGAACTGCCACAGTGCTGACACTTTCCATCGTATTCAACATAGCCTTCCGGGCATTCCATACTCATATCAAGACTCCTTCACTGTTCCATCCTTTTGGGCTTTTTCCTTCGATTTCTGTACTTTGATGCCGTAATACTCCCGGATCGCATCATCCACTGCTTTCAAATCATTCGGAATCTCCAACTCGAACATCCCCTCCGGTGTCTTCGCCACGCTCTGTCCATTGGACTGCGTGAAGAACTTTTGATCCTGGCAGTAGATAACGATGTCAAAGCACCCTTCGATACAAAGTTTCTCGTCCAACAGCTTGCCGATGGTCTTTACCTTCTCCCGTCCGTCATCCGCAAGTTCCGAATGGTGGAGAAAATATACTATCTTGTCATCCTCCGGGAGCCGGTTGATAAAATGGATTAGTTCCCGGAAGTTTGCGCCGATAGCGGTGTATTTATCAAATCCTTTCTCATACGCCCGATCAAAGAACTCCCCCGCCAATAGGTACTGGCTATCGTCCACCGCAAGGCTTTTAACCTTTGCCGCCTTAATGCAATTTTCCAACCATGAATATTTAGCCGCATTAGCCTGTGCCGGACTATGATCGGAGTCATTAAACTCCTTAACCTTGACTATCTTTAGCTCCGACTTAAACGGGAGCCTTCCCTTTTCCACGGAAAAAACCCCTACTTCATCCGGCTTGAACGATTTCAAACTGTATGTTTTACCGCTGCCGGATCTGCCGATGATTAAAACCGGTATTGCCATATGCCTCTCCTTTCGCCATTTCTCTTATTTCAATTTCCCATTGTTCCGCTGCTCGATTCGCGCAAACGGCACTTCCTCTCCGCTCTTGATCAGCGCTTTCAGCTCGGTCTTTCTCACTTCCGGCTCGGCATACTTCAGGCATTCCTTGTGCTCCTTGGCAAGATAAAGCACCAGCGCCGGTTCTTCTTCCTTGCTCCAGATGACTGCATCACTCTTGCGGTATGCCATCGTTGCCACGCCGAGATCTGTGTTCTTTCCGCCGCATTCCCGGGCGATCAGCGCTTCCAGCCTGTCCGCTTTCTTCTTCTTGGATTCCTTCCGTGCTTTCAGCCGCTTCTCTTCCAATTCCGCAACAGCCGCCTCTGCACGCTCGTTGAGTGCCAGCTTTGCCAGGTATTTGAGGATCTCCGTCTTCTCCATCTGGAGACTCTGGAACCGGGCGTCAAACTCCTCCTCGGTCAGAATCTCGCCGGTTTCCGTGTCAACGAATCCGCCATATTCGGGATCCCACTCGACCACATCGTTGAGCCGCTCCAGCTCATAGTCAATGTCATAAAGTTTGCCCATGTTTCTCCTCCTCCTCGTCCCTCTTCGTTAATTCGTTCATGTGATCTGTTCTTTCGTCTACACCTTTTTCGGTCTTGCAAAACCAGAGCACGTCATATTTTGTATTCCTTTCCCAGATAGTAGTGCTGATATACTCTTCGTTATCAGCGCCTACATCTAAAAGGATGTCGCAGAGGTCTGCTTTTTCCCCGGTCCTTGCAAGGAACCTGTCAATAACCACACGGATTTCCTGTATCTTTTCTATGAGGATTTCCATCAGTTCCGCCCTTGCTTCCTCTTTCTCGCTCATCGCCTTTCCTCCTTACTCAATTTGAAATAACCAATCGCCCCAACTACCAGCGCTACAGCGCACTGGACAATCCCTTGCCACATACTGATCGTGTCGCATTCAATCGCTCCTACGGTTCCAAACAGGAGCAGAACCGCCAATAGCACCATAACTCCCCACACCGTCCTCATTACTTCTCCCTCCTTCTCAAACAGCAGAATCTCTCGAACATCTCATCGTCCACCATAACGCCGCACACTCTCCGAATTGCCAGCGGGAACATCCCGCTCTCCTCCATCTCACGCACTCTCCGCCGGATCGTGCTCTCGGAGCAGGAATACTTGGTGGAAAGCATCGCCATAGACACCCACATCAGGCATCACCCCCGGATTGTTTCTGTTGTTCCCAATAGCGTTTCAAACCTTCCGTATTTCCCGAATTACTCCGTGTTATTACGGAGTTTTTCAGCGAAACCATTTTTTTCGGGCAACTGTACACCTTCGCAACAATTTCGCCAAAACTGCGTTCTGTGCTTATGCATTTCCATATGTCCGGATATTTTTTGCACTTCTTATCCAGCCGGTGCATCATCACGCTGTCGCTGGTGTAGATTTCTGCCTTGTCACTCGTCCGCATGATGGAGATGCTTGTCTCCTGTTCTTCCAACATCACACCCATGTGTGTCCCTCCTACTCTTCCGAACCATCCGACTCTTCCAGAAATGTCTCAAAAGGCACTTTCAAGACTTTGCAAATCCGGTAGTATTCCATCAGTTTGATGTCCCTGTTCCCAGACAGGATCGTGGACATGACCGGGGCCAAGATATTGGCCTTCTCACAAACGAACGAATACTTGATGCCGTTCTGGTCTAAATACTCCTTCAGTCTGACTCCAGCTGTTGATGCTGCCATTGTTTTCCCTCCTTTCTTTTGCCACAACATGTTTTAGTACTAAATTTTAGTAGTACAAGATATTGATTATGCGCTACTATAATTTCGTAGCGCAATTTGATATTACTAAATTTTAGTAGTTATGTCAATAACTTTTTTTAAATTCCTATTAAATTTTAGTATCGGATATGTTATAATGTCTTCACGAAAGAAAAGGAAAGAGGTGATCGACATGTTGACGGATGAAGAATTGAGACAGAACATCAGGGAGAATTTGAAGGCAATGCGGAAACTCAAAGGGCTCACACAAGCCCAGGTAGGTGATTTGGTTGGAAAGAAGGAAACAACAATCGCATCTTGGGAGCAGGGATTGTCCCTTCCTGATCTTCAGACGCTCTATCGGTTGTCTCTGTACTATCGGAAAACAATGGAATGGTTTTATGAACATAAAGAAAAGGACGGTGACTAACATGGCATGGATCGAAAGAACATCCTCCGGAACGCTCAGATACATGGATCGGATCAAACTGAACGGCAAATATCGCAAAGTCTCCGTGCCGCTCTACCGGGACACCGCACAGGCGAGGCGTAAGGCGGCGGAAGATCTCGCGGAGAAGATCCGCCAGCTCACCCGCCCGCTCCCGGAGATAAAGCTGTCGGAGGCGATAGAACGGTACGTCAGACGGGACGGAATCAGGGAATCAACCCGGATCTATGAAGGGAGCGCGCTGCGGATCGCCCTGAACTGGATCGGGGACTGCCGGATGTGCGATCTGTCTGCCCCGCTGATCAAGCGGAAGATGCTGGAAAGCGGAGAGACGGCGAAGAAGCTGAACGGAAAGCTCCGGTATATCAAGAGCCTGCTCCGTTGGTGTTTGGATTACGGCTACATCGAGGATGATTTCATCAGCCGCCTCCGCAAGTTTCCAGAGCCGGAAGTGGACATCGACCCGAGATCCCTCTACCTGGAACCGGCGGAACTCAAAGCCGCGCTGGATCAGCTTTCCGGCATGACGTATTACGCCACAAAATTCCTCGCGCTCACCGGCTGCCGTGTGGGTGAGATGTCGGCGCTCCTTGTGTCGGATTTGGACGGCAAATACATCCACATAACCAAGTCATACAGCCAAGCCGCAAAAGCTGTCACGGAGACCAAAACAGCATCGTCTGTGAGGGACATATACATCCAGCCCGAGCTGGCGGAACTGCTCAAGGAATATAACGAATGGCGGCTCCTTTACATGATGTCAAAGGGAATCCGCACGGATTTACTCTTCTTTTCCGCCAGCGGCGGCTATCTCACGGAGAACACGCTCTGCATCGCCCTCCGCCGGAAGAACCCAAAGCTTCACCCTCACATCTTCCGACATTCCCACACCGCCCTCCTTGCCGATCAGGGCGTCCCACTGGAAGCAATATCGCGGCGGCTCGGGCACCGAGACAGCGAGATCACGCGCAAGGTCTACTACCATGTTACAGAACGTCAACGCTCCAAGGACGAACAAGCCATGGCATCCGTCCGTATTCTGTGATATACTGTACTTACGGCGGAGTCTCACGCTCTCCCGCCCCCCAACTAAATAAGCCGGGACAGAATCGCCTCTGCCCCGGTCTTTTTGTGCCTTTTTTGCCGTTTGCCCCAAGATTGCCCCAAGAGCACCCGGCGACCGTTGAAATACAACGGAATCATTAGACAAACATAGAAAAATGTATAAGTTTTTCAAGTTTTGTCAATATCGCTCAATCCCTTGCAAATAAAGGCATTGACGGGCATTTGAGGTCAGCGCCGAACCCGTCAATTTTGTCCCATTTTGCCCAATTTGCCCCAATTTTGCCCCAAAGCCTACCCGCGGATGTCCGCCCGGATCAGCGCCTTGATGTAGCCCTGAATGTTTGAAACGGATTCCAGCTTGGAAAGAATATCGCCGTCAGTTCCGCGATTCAGCTTCATTGTGATGACTTTGGTCATTCGCTTATCGTAGCGTGCCTGTGGGGTTTTCGCCTTGATGCTCTCCATATGCTCACCCCCTATTTCCACTCTTTCACAACATCGCCGTCGAAAGAGTTCTCCGCGTCGATATCGTCCGCCACACTCCGCAGAACATAGAATGCGCTTCGCTCCTTTTTGTCGTGCTCCGTCAGGTGATTCCATTCGCTCTCCCCTGCCTTGATTGCTTCCTGCTCATTGTCGAATGTTTCCGTGAAGATGTCTCCACCCTTGCAATCCATCAAAATGTAAAGTCCCTTCATGTTCTTTTCCTCCTTTGTCATCATGTCTTTCCCTCCTTTTGTTTTTCTCCCGGGGCCTTCGCCCCGGGGTTCCTTTGTTTTTATTCGTTGTATTCTACTACCGGCCGAATGATCCCGGTTGTCAGTTCCGCCTGCGCCATTGCCTCGGCGATCATTTTGTCGATTCCTTCATCGATCAGGTCTTTTACTCTTGCCTTGTATGCGTTTCTCTCTGCCTTTGTCATGTTCCCGTCCTCCTTGTGTTTGGTAGGTATTACTTATCTTGATTACATATTATCATAGGTATTACCTATTTGTCAACACCTTTTTTCAAAAAAAAATAAAAAATTTTCCAAACAAAAAAGGCAGCCCGCCGACCTACCATAAGGTAGACCGACAGACCGCCAAGGGAAGGGTTACCATAGTTAATCGACGAGGTAGCCGAGATTGTCAAAGGTATACGCTACCCCGTCAATAGTGATCGTTCTGGAACGAGGATAGCACCCAGCCGAATCCTCCCACCACTTACCTTTTGCGTTTTCTCTCCATGCCGCTGTATGCTTGTACCGCTGGCAGCCGTCCTGATCGAGATACTTTCCATCGACCCACTCACCGCAAGCCATGCGCCCTGACGGGGAGAAGTAGTACATCTCCCCTCCAATCTTCTGCCATCCTGTAAGCATTGCTCCATCACCTCCAAGGTAGTACCACTCGCCCCGATGGAGCAACCACTTGTCTATCAGCGGCTTTCCGTCCTTGTAGTAGTACCATTTCCCGTCAATCTTCGCCCATCCGTCCGGGTGGACGGGAACCGGTTCGATCATGGCGGCGGCGATGTCATCGCGGATCCTCTGGAAGATCAGATTGTTATACGGGTCATTCACATTGACCGACTTCCGCGGGATTCCCAGATAGTCATACATCACCGACCAATCGTAGATATCATCGTGCCCGGAGCCACAGCCAAGACTGTATGCGTCCCAATGACAGCAGATGGTCGGAACGGTGATGCCCTTGTATGCAATCGTGCCGTGCGGGTCGATGTTGAACATCTTACAGAGATATGCGGACAGCTGGATGCTTTCCTCATACACGTCTCCGAAGTAGTCCTTGTCCTTCTTCGCATCCTGACAGATCTCCCATTGGATGTGGGTGTCGTTTAGGCTTTGTCCTTTCTTCCCGGAACCACATCCCCAAGGTCGTTTAGTCCACGGGCCTGTCTGGAGCGTGGTCACCTTACCATCCGCAAGCCGCCCCACCCAGCAATTCAGCCCGGCCTGCTTTGGAGTGTGCTCCCAATCGTTTCCATATCGGTTCTTGCCGATCATCGCGATTAACTCATCACGCTTCGGATCATTGTCCGCGGGCTGGACGTAGCGGCGGAGGGTGTCATTGTCTGCTCCCGTATCATGCCAGAGGATCCCTTTTGGAATGAATGACCCGCTCCCTTTGTACCAGGTCGAATCCGGCATGAAGCACTGGATCGGCGGATTGTCCTTTGTATATTTTTGATATAATCTACTCATCTTCCACCTCCGGCAAGCCTGCGATAGATGTCAGCATAGAAATGAGACCTGCCACAGCTGACACCGAGAGAACGTTGAGCCAATTCACCTCCAAAACAGCCTGTCCAACGGTCAGCATTGAGACTGCCGTCTGGCAGACGGTTTTTAGTGCGCGGATTCCTGCCGCTTTCCACCACTTCTTTGTCATGGATCATCCCTCCTTATTAACTACGATATTAACTAAAACTGTCATTTATTGACTAAAACTATCTGTCTATCAAATAATTTTTCAGGTCATCCTCTGCCTTCCTTAGTTGCTCCACATTGTTTCCATCTATGGCATGAGCAAGCAAGGCAAGCAGAGCCTTCTGCGTGTACTTGTTGCCCTCTTCCAGAGACTCAATCCGCTTCAAGTCCTTGTCGAAGTGCGAATCATAATCTCGGAATCTCTGCGACAATTCAACGTTGACAAGTTTCTCTAAGTTTCCCAAACGCGTTTCAAGCGCCCTTGTAGGCTCTTTTGCGGCTTTCTTCCGTGCGTCTATCTTATCCCACAGATTAAACGCCGAAAGCGCCAAAGCAAGGATCAGAGACACGTTAGCAACCCATTCAGGCATCACTCATCCTCCTCATCAAACTCAAACCGGTATTGCAGCTTCATTGTCTTGTCTGCCGTCTTTGTAACCGGCGTTCCCAAGTTGTTGATAGTGGATATGCAAGTCTGCTTTCTGACAATGGTAATGGCGTTTCCGTCCTCCGTCCCGGAGTAGACATACCCGATCAGTGGAGCGTCTGTTGGCATGAGAGTGTGGAGATAGCCGGTAGTCCAGTTGCCATTGGTTACAATGGCGGTGTTGGTCTCATAGTCAAACAGTAGGTTAT
>Ga0326512_10001435_pt1 | contig 18431 bp, 12 predicted proteins | sample 1_2617_0518_D_FD_203652 | JGI IMG/M metagenome (GOLD analysis project Ga0326512, IMG submission 203652) | Bovine rumen microbial communities from UC Davis, California, United States - 1_2617_0518 | ecosystem: Host-associated > Mammals > Digestive system > Stomach > Rumen | place: USA... | reverse complement strand
AAAGACAAGATTGTTATTAACAATTGATACACTATCAAGCATACCATCAATCAAGAATGGTGTTGCATCGATTGAACTGATGACACTACCAGAGATATTCTTGAAGTTGATTATCTTATTGGCAGATACATATTCTGCTGTTGCAACAGCCAATGCCTTCTCAGCCCTCTGATTGAGCAATGTGTCAGTCTGAGCCTTGGTATAGCAATCTCCACTAACTCCTTCCTTTGTAGCATATTTACTATCTGATTCAGCCTTTGTATATACATTATTTGCATCAGCCTTTGATATCTCAACAGCAGTTACTCTCTGAATGAGAGCATTATCTGCTGAAGTTCTAGCTGATGTCTCAGCATTAATCTCACTTCTTAAAGCACCTTCAATGTTGGTTGCTCTTGCAATCTCTGCATTGATTGATACTGTGTTTGCAGATATCCTATTGTCATGTTCTGTATCCTTATTGGTTGAACGAGTAATCTCATCACTCAATACAAGTGTGATAGCTGACTCTGCTGCCAATGCTCTCCTTGTCTCAGAATTAACTGTATCTACAAGTTGGTCATCTGCTGCAATTCTATCTTCAATCTCTTTGTCAATCTTTGCATCTAAGGCTGCTTCATTAGTTCTAGCTAAGGTTGCTTCTCTTGCAATGCTGTCTGTTAATTCAGTGATTGCATTGTCATGTGCCAAGTCCTTCTGAGAGCTTCTTAATACCTCTGCATCTACTTTATCATCTATGGCATTTTCTCTTGCCACAGCCCTTAGAATTTCGCTCTGAAGGTTATTTGTCAGTCCACTGATAAAAGCATCATGCTCAATGTCCTTTGCTGTAGAACGAGCAATCTCATCATTAAGTGCTGTGGTTAATCCACTCTCAGCACCCTCTGCTCTTGCTATCTCAGTGTCAAGTTTATTCTCAATTCTCTGTTCCTCACTAGCAGCCCTTGAAATCTCATTATCAAGCCTTACATCAAGTGCATCCTCAGCAGCCTCTGCTCTCTCAGATTCTGTCACAATCTCATTGTGAAGTGTACCCTCAGCAGCAGTTGCTCTTGCAATTTCATCTGCAAGGTCATCTGTTAAACCAGAGATAAGTGTGTCATGCAATGTGTCCTTATTGGTGCTTCTCAATACCTCAGCATCGATTGCATCATCAAGTGTATCCTCTGCTTCTTGTGCTCTCTCAGATTCTGCCACAATCTCATTGTGAAGTGCTGTCTCAGCAGATGTTGCTCTTGCCTCTTCAGCATCCACATCAGCAATTCTAGCTGCTTCCTCAGCATCTATATTGTCTTGTAATGTGCCTTCTGCTGCCTCTGCTCTTGCTTCCTCTGCATCGATGTTGTCTTGAAGTGTATCCTCAGCAGCAGTTGCTCTTGCTACTTCATCTGCAAGGTCTGATGTAAGACCACTGATAAGTGTATCATGTTCAACATCCTTGGCAGTTGAACGAGTGATTTCAGCATCTGCCTTGTCATCAATGGCGTTCTCTCTTGCAGTTGCTCTTGCAATCTCTGCATTAAGTGATGCTGTGATACCACTCTCTGCTGCAATGGCTCTAGCTTCCTCAGCATCAACATCTGCAATTCTGTTCTGAATTTCATTGTTAAGTGATGCTGTGATACCACTCTCAGCAATCTCTGCTCTCTGAGCCTCAGCCAATAGTTCATTATGCAATGCTGTTTCAGCACTGAGTGCCCTCTGAATTTCAGAGTTAAGGGTATTGGTAAGACCACTGATTGAAGCATCATGTTCGGCATCCTTGGCAGTTGCTCTTGCAATCTCAGCCTCTGTTAGTTCAAAGGCTTGTCTTGCATCCTCTTGTGCTCTTGTGATTCTCTCATCGAAGGTAGCCACAGTGCCACTGAGTTCAGTTATCTCAGTCTGAAGATGTGTCTCTGCTGAAGTTGCTCTAGCTCTTTCATCATCGATGGCATCATCTAACTGCTGTTCTGCCTCTTCTGCTCTTGCCGACTCTGCTGCAAGGTCTTCATTAAGTTGGTCAAGCTGCTCTTGGAATCTGTCATTCATAATGTGATGCAATGCTGCTGAAGCATCCTCTACAGTAGCATATTCAACATCATCTATGATGATTGGAAGGTTAGCTGTCCAAACATCGTTCACATAAGGTGTTTCACTATCATTGAGGTAGAATACAACCTTATTGTTCTTTATAGTCCAATAGAGTTCACCCATCTGGAATCCAATTGAAGAAAGGATGACACCATCCTTGGAAACCTCTATTAACTCTACTTGGTTGTTACTAGTTACAATTTTCCTCATAATATTATATAATATTTTTAGATAAAGATTTCAGTCATTAAAAAAAGGTTAAACAATTAAGTTTAACCTTGATATTCTGATAAACGATGAATAATTTCTGATGGTACAGCAGGGTCTGGATATATCTTTCGTTCTGTTAATTTTGTAAACCATTCATCATATGTTTCGTCTGGTACATACACTGCTAAACCAGCTGTACTTTTTGCATTATATGGCTGTAACATTTCTGAACCAATGTCTGTTGGTGGTGTTAGACATCTGAATATAATTGTTTTTTGTACTGAAGTAGAGCCTCTACTAAAGCATTTAGTGCCAATACTAGCAATATAACAAGTAGAAGGAATATCAATAACATTTAATCGATTACAACCCATAAATGCTCTTGTGGCAAAATAATCTATTGCTTGACAATTAAATGTAACACTTGAAAGATTGGTACAATTTTCAAATGATGATGCATTGAGATTAGTTAATGTACTTGGTAAAACTATATCAGTAATAGCTCTACTGTTTTTGAAACTTGAACCTCCAAACCACTTTACACCCTCTTCAATAGTAACACCACTAAGACTATCAGCTCCATAAAATGCTTGATATACTGGATTGGTACAACCACCAATAACAATATCGGTTAAGTTGGTTAGAGATACTTCATGTTCTTTAATGGTATCTCCATCACAATCTTTTGTAATTATATCTCCATTGGAATATGTTGCAATGAATTTCTTACCCACTGGTGTTGGTGGGGTAGGCTCACCATCAGCGATAAATCTTCGATGAACCTCTCTGCCATTATACATCATCTTGTTGATGAACTCTGAGTTATACTTACCATCAACAATTGTTTTATCATTATATTTTATCATATGCTTATTAATTTGTTTAATTCATTCTCTAGCTCTTTGCTCCAACCTTCAACGCTGTTGCACATAAACTTGATGTTTGAATTATCTACAGCTTTCTGAAAGTCATTCTTGAATATATCATTGTTCCAAATACCTAATCTTATTTCATCAGCTAGTATTGGTTTATCATGTGAGAAATAATTGAAATATATATCTTCCATCACATAACTCTCTTGAAGCAGATTGAATTTCTTCTGTATTTCATTAAGTTTCTTGAACTCCATATAATATGGATAGTGTGTTGTATAGTTGATATGTGGTAGGTTTGCAATATCCAATAGCTTTCTTGTTTTCCACTTGTCGAAACGCCAATATGATGTTGGACATTTTTCACATCCAGTGAAACTCATTGAAATGTAATGTGTGGTTGAAATATCTTCAAAGTCAAAAGGCTTTATTGGATATTTATCATCACATGTCCAAATAAATCCATCATATGATTGAGAATACATTCTTGATATTATCTTGAGTTTATTCTGCATATCTAGATGTGGAGTATATTGTCCTTCAACTTTCTCAATGGTTGGACAACTTATGAATTCAACCCAAGGAAACTCTTTCCTTAGTGAGTCATCAAACTCTCCAATTACAATGAAGTGATACTTGAACTGACAGAACTTTCTCCAACCCTTTAGGGATATTCTTATTTCATTGCCTTGAGCACCACTCTGTTTGTATGGCAGTACAACCAACTTCTCTTGTTTAATTTCCTTGAGAAGGTCTTCTCTCATATAAAACATCTCTGGGTTTACCCTAAAGAAGAAATCACTTGTTCTTGCAAAACCCATAAAATATCCTCTCTTCCTCTTGGCAATATATTCATCCCAAGATTTGGTCATATAATGCCTCAGATATATTTTGTCAAAGACAATCTTTTTTCTATCTGTAGAATAATCTGTCTTACACCATTTACATTCATCACTAGGTTGATGTGTTCCCCTCAAATATGTTTCCTTGAAATTATCAAGTTTATAACAAGTTTTTGTTGTCCACTCCAAGTTGTCATGACCAGCATAGTTGGAAGGTTTGGTATATGTGCCTATCAATCCTTTGCCATCATAGTTCGGCTTCCTTACAAGCCCATTTGCTCCATATATCTTCCACTGAAGAACAAAGGCATCATAGTCCTTATATAACTCAAATATATCTTCAAAGTTAACATTATCCAATGTTATGAATTCATCATTATCAATGACAAAACACCAATCATATGAATATGTCTTCTGTATGTATGATAAACCTTTCTTGAAATATATTGTTTGAGGATTGCTTTTTCTATTTAATTTTAACTCTAATACCTTTTTCTTAGTGTCTTCATCAAGAATGATTTCAACGCCATTTAATGATACTTTATCACCATACTTATCACATATTTCTTTATGTGAATCACTGCCAAAATCTTCAAATATGAAAATGTGGCTAACACCTAAATCAAGATGATACTTAATCCATTCATTTAAATACTCTTGTTCATTCTTAACAACTGTCAATATACATGTCCTAACCATTCTCTTAATCCTTCTCTAACACTATATCTTGGTCTGAAGCCAAACCACTGATACAACTTATTTGGGTCTGCCAACGTTTCCTTTACATCATATTTCTTCTCATCCTCATACACCACCTTGTCAAAACTAGGATTGATGATACCCTTCAGTATTTCAACCAATTCATTGACTGAAGTGTTGCTACCATATCCAACATCAAACACCTCGTTCTTCCAGGTCTTATCACTCTCTACAATTAACTTGATGGCTTCCGTTATGTCATCGATGTAAGTGAAGTCTCTTGCTTGAGTGCCATTTCCATAAACATGTATTGGCAGGTCATTCTGCATTGCCTTGATAAACTTACTGATAGCAAGGTCTTCTCTGATTCCTTGACCATATACAGTGAAGAATCGAAGTCCAGTGAATTTCATATTTGATAGATTGCTGTACATTGCAGCTTGTAGTTCATTGGTAGCCTTTGAGACAGCATAGGGAGACTTCTGTGTTCCATCATCACCATATACACTACTTGATGATGCATATATGAAGTGCTTCACATTATGTTTAATGGCTGCTTTTGCAAGTATATCAAAACCAATTATGTTATTGGTAAGTACTTCCTCAGAATGGGAAATGGAATAACCAACCCCAGCGATGGCTGCAAGATGTATAACTGCATCAAATTGATAGAATTCGAATAGAGCATTGATATAATTGGAGTCGAGGATGTTGTTTCCATCCTTCAAATCGACTCCAATCACTTTATGCTCTGACAATTTCTTTACAAGGTTTGAGCCAACAAAGCCTCGATGTCCAGTTACTAATATATTCATAGTTTAATTTCCACTACTCACAAGTAACTCCTTGTATTGTCCAATAACTTGGTAAATTGCCCATCCAATCACAATAGCCTTGAGAACCACTTGGCACTGTTAATACACCATTGTTATTAATTGCATTGAATACATCACTTCCTCCCAATGTTGGTGCTGTCATTGCATTAGATATTATACTTCCAAGACTGCTACAGCCATAGAAAGCATCTTCACCAATGCTTGTAACGCCACTACCTATTGTTACACTTGTAAGACCAGTACAATTATGAAAAGCACTACCACTAATACTTGTTACACTATTTGGAATATCTATACTTGTAAGACTAGTACATTGATTGAAAGCGCTTTCACCAATACTTGTAACACTATTTCCAATTGTCACACTTCCAAAGCCACAACAATAGAAAGCCATTTCACCAATACTTGTAATAGCATCACCAATTTCAGCTTTTGCTAAATCATAAATTTTAGATAGGAATTGCTTTGGTATTTGGTTGTCTGCAAATGAATAATTGACAATGTGCATACCAGCGGTTGAGAACTGATATGTATTGGTAACTTCAACTTCTGTTCCATCGATTATCATTGATGATGGAAGAACACCGCCAGCGCCACTTCCACTACCACTACCACCACCCTTGAACAATTGTGTTGGTGAAGAGGTGTCAGCTATATCATAAGTGACTGTCAAACCACTGAATGTTGTAGGTGTTGGAGGTGTTGGAGTTGTCTTATCAAAGTGTACTGTATCAGTGGCTACCACCCAAGACACTGCTGGTGTTACCAATGTTGCTGAACTATATTCAGATTCTGTCTGAAATTTTCTTAAATTGTTTGCCATATTATTATATTGTTTATATATATTATTAATTATGAATTTAGTATAGGATAAATTCTACTTGCATATACACCCCAATATCTATGTGATTTATATGCATCTACACTTTTACTTGGTACATATATTGGACATTCATTTGTATTGCCAAATGCACTAGTACCTATATTTGGGGGATTTTTGGCTTCAACTGTTACACTTGTAAGGCTGCTACAATTAAGGAAAGCTTCAGCTTCAATATTTGTAACACCACTACCTATTGTTACACTTGTAAGACCAGTACAATTTTGGAAAGAATTAGTACCAATATTTGTAACACTATTTGGCATATCTATACTTGTAAGGTTGCTACAATTAGCGAAAGCACTATCATCAATAGATATTAAGCTATTCGATAATGTTACAGATGTAAGACTATTACAATTATAGAAAACATATTTCTCAATATTTGTAACATTATTTGGTATATCTATACTTGCAAGACTACTACAATTAGAAAATGTTCCATATCTAATAGTTTTAATTTTATTTGGTATATTTACACTTGTAAGACCAGTACAATTAATGAAAACACTACCACCAATAAATGTGACACCACTTGGTATTGTTACTGATGTAAGACTGCTACAAGAAGCAAAAGATAAAGCACCAATGTTTGTAACGCTACTTGGAATATCTATACTTGTAAGACTACTATAGCCACTAAAAGCATATTGACCAATTTTATTAACACAATTACCAATTTGTACATTTATTGTTGATGCTGATGCAGAATCTGCCCTTGTTTCTCCAGATGATAACATTGAAGAAGAATTACATTCAGTCTTGTATTCAGACAAATCAGAATGTTGTGCAATTAGTTTGTATGATATGCTCTGTGGATATAACAAAGTATCTCCAAGGTAGACCTTGCAATCGTCAGAGCCTACCTTGAATGAACTTATATCCAAACTTCCTATTTTTATTACATTACTCATATTACCCAACTATTACATATAAGGCGTTATTATCTTTAGTTGATAAACTATCATACTGTGCTTGAGATAACTTAATCAACTTCAAACCACCTAATGCTTCATTCAAATTATTAAGTGCAGCAGCAGTAACTTCCTCATCTTCAGTAACCCTATCATTCAAATTATTAAGTGCTGCTGCTGTAACTTCCTCATCCTCTTCGAATCTTGCTGTATATCCACTTGTTGCAGCAGATATCATTGTTTCAACATCACCACTTGTAATGCCACCAAGAGTATCTTGCAACTTAATCATTGGTTTCTCCCAATAATTTGAAGTTGATGTATCATTAGTATCTGCAATGTATATGTCACCATTCTGTTTAATTTCAATAGAGTTGTGGTTTATGACAGTGCTACCATATTGATATCCATTACCAACACTGAATAAAGTGTTACCACTATCACCAAAGGTAGTTGATGCAGAGGTACTTTTATTTAAATAACCAGTGGCATGCTCACCTCTGTTATTTGCTGTTGTCTGATATCCTTCAGTATGAGATGCTTCCCCATTAGCATGTGTACTATAACCCTCTGCATGAGAAAAATTACCTTTAGCATTTGTCTCATAACCCTCTGCATGTGATGCAGTACCATTAGCATCTGCACCATCTCCTTCTGCATGAGAAGAGTTTGCTGTGGCTGTAGTTAAATTACCAAAGGCTTGAGAATATGAACCATCTGCATGACAATTTTTACCAAATGCAAAGGCTGCTTCTTTTGTGGCTCTATTGTAAAGAATTGAACTTGTTGTACCACCTGCAAACGAACCACTACCACTAGCTTGGTTCTTTGTGTTATTTAATGTTATACCATTGCTACTTGTATTTGCACTAATTGGTAAATTAAATGATATTGTATCTGCTGTTTCACCAGTGGTTACACTTATACCTCGTCCACCTTCAATGGCTTTTCCACCACCTTCAGCAGAAATCACATTTCCACTGATGGTAATGTTTTCTCCAGCTTCCAATACATCTTGTTTCAATGTCAATGCATCATCTGTTGCTGCACTAACTGCATCAATCTTATCATCAAGGTCACTCTCAGCAGCCTCTGCTCTAGTTGTTTCAGTCTCAACATTACCACTAACAGCATCTATTGCATCTGATAAGCCACTCTCTGCATTCTGTGCTCTCTGAACCTCGTTTGCAAGGGCTGTGGACAATGTATCCACTGCTCCACTGATAAAGCTGTCAGCAGCCTCTCTTGCTGTCTGTTCTGCTGTGTCGGCACTTGTTCTAGCTGAGGTCTCATTATCCATTGCTGTCTTGGTTGCTGCTGAATATGAATTGAAATCAACTTTCTTTACATAATCAGCCATATTGACTGGGACTGCATCAGTTATAACATAGATAACCTTTGGGTCAACCTCTGCCAATGCATCATACTCTGCTTGGGTTAATTCTATAACCTTTCCATCAATCTTCTCATCAAGGGCTGTCTCTGCTGAAGTTGCTCTTGCCACCTCAGCATCAGTTGCTCCACTAAGGTAATCAATCTTGGCTGCTGTCTGTGCTGTATAAGCATTGAAGTCAGTCTTCTTGACATACCTTGAGAGTTCGATGTCAGTATCGCCAATAAGTTCCCAAGTACCAGTCTCCTTGATGTAGATATACTCATCATAGCCATGTCCATCTTTCTTTGGAACAAGATAGATGGTATTGGTCATACCAGTCTCTGGAAGTTCATCCACAATCTCAGCTCTTGCTTGAGCACCAGCAATTGCAAATGCCTCAGACAAAGCATTTGGAAGTTCCTCAAATGTATATGTCTCACCATTTATCTCAAGGTCTTCTGCCTTGGTTGTGAAAATTGCAAGACCACTATCCTTTGGCATTGCAATGAGAAGGAATGATACAGTATCTACATTGAATACACTATACACATGAAATGGATGCACATTTATGATTTTTCCACTATCACCATAGATGAACTGAACATTTCCCTCGCTAGTTATTATTTTATTAATCATATTTTATTGCTTTTTCATAAAGAGATTATTGTCAATTTTTTAGCTGTCAGCAAATGTCAAATACAGAATTGCATTACCATCATTATAATCACTTGTATTGAATGTTGTATTCAAATCAAGTCTAGTTATAGTAGAACCATTGTTTAACTGATGCTTTGCCAATAATGTATTTCCAACCTTGCCATTTATTGTCAAATATTTGCAATTACTACCATTCTCAGTCACTGTCACCTTAGCCACAGTGCCTTGTGCTGTCCAATTATATACAGCACCAATTGTACCTCCTTGATACCTTGTAATACCACATAGGAAAGTGTCATTGGCATCATACAAACTAACATATGCTGAAGTCTTTCCATTTGGTACTGTCACATTAACCTTGAAACCACTCTTACCAGCAGCTTGAACAAGGTGAATGGTATTATCACAATTGTTTCCATTAATTGTATATGTCAACCTCATATACCCATCCCTAACAGCATCGGATGGGTTTGTTGAGGCTGTCATTTTTATCTGTGTTCCAGTGAATGAGAAATGTCCTTGACTTACAATGTCTCTGAAACCCTCTTCATCTTCTGTGTGGAAATTCTCAATTGTGCATCCATCATTGAGGGTTGCTGCTGTTATTGCTGTCTGACCACTTGGAACTTCTATTCTATATATTGCCATATCCTATTATTATGTATCATAAATCAGTGTTAGTGTGCAACCATTGGTTATGTTGGTTATGTCAGTTGTAACCTCTACAATGCCATATGATGTGCAATTGTTCTGATGACTTACATCCAACTTTGCCTTCGATAACTTAAGTGGCGTTGATAATGCTGTCATCTGTACTGTATCGAATGTCACAATTGCTCCCTCACCACTAACTTGTGTACATCCAGGGTGTAGGTTCTCTTGCTGACCATTTGTGAATTCTAACTGACAATCATCACAATATATCTCATTTCCACTATTGTTCTTAATCTTGATGGTGAATGATATTGCTGAAGTTGGTTCAATACTACCATCGAATACAAATGAGTTGCAATCACAAACTGCTGGTGGTATACCTAACTGAGTGATGGTACAAGTAAGCTGATTCTGAGTGTTCTTCTGTGTAAGAGTAATCACTGCTGTTCTATCATTCTCACTCTCATTGTTATCCAATATGATTGTATTGACAGTGTTTGGAGCAAGTTCATTTCCATAGGTATATCCAGTGGTATGAACCCAAGTCTCACTTGCTGTAATGACAGCATTGACATTCTGTTGGTCTTTAACTGATGTGAATGTATCAATCTGAACATCTTGGTTTGCTGCAACAGAGGTTGCTGTATAAGCAGTGCCTTCATGAGTGTTCCAACAGAAGGTATCCTCAACTATCTGTTCACCACTTTGCTGTGCAAGGGTAATAACTATTGTCTTTAAAGAATCTGCTTGAGTAAGTGTAATATCTGCCGACCTCAATGAACCAGTATTGGTTGTTGCATTGATTGTAACTGCTGTTGCTGCTGTTGTAATTGATATCCAATCTGCTGATGTAGATGCAGTGTATGAATGTGATGAACCATTGAGTGTAGATACCACAGATATGGTTGTTGAAGTCTCACCACTGCCAACGATTGCAGATAACTCTGTAAGACCACCTCCAGCAGTGAACTTGTATATTGAGTTGACAGGACATCTTTGGTCTGATACAGTTGTCGAAGTTGACGATAGATAACTTGGACTGAAGATGTTTCTATCAATACCAGTGATGATTGCATTACCAGTCATAAGTAGGTTTCCATCAGCATCTGTTGTATATTCACAAGCATATGATACCTCTTCAATCAGAGGCGATGTAGATGGTGGTTCACAATAGTCTGATAACTCCCTTGAGTCTCTTGTCTGCTGATATGTTGCTGAATTTGGATTATCATCAATCTGTCTTGAGATATAGTAACCACTAGGTGCTTGTGTATGAGATGGCTCATAGTACATCTGTTCACAATAGCTTTGGAATGTTATATCCTCAACCCATTGTGGGTCAGTTGATGGTTTCGGACATAAATCTTCAGAATATGTCTTTGTCTCTGCTGTCTGATGATATGTTGCTGAATTTCTGTTGAAATCCTTTATAACAGCAACATAATAACCAGTGTTGACACCATTCTCAAGTTCACAATATTCAGATATAGGTCTCCAATCTCCATCTTCATAATTACATGTTTCATCAATCTCATCCACAAACTTCATCTGATTGAAGGTTGGTGAATAAGGATTTTGGTCAATGTATACATAAACTCGTCTTCCAGTATATTGCCAAGCCATAATTAACTACTTCCTGCTATTTCACAATATGAAGTCTGAAACACCCATTCTGGTGTTGAGTCCTCACCTTGTTTTGTTATTGTTACTATCTTTGTCTCATTTTCATCACAGCTATGTGTGATGGTCATTGTATAGGTATGATTTTCTGCATCGTTTGGGAAGGTTATTGTAACATAACCATCAGCATCAACACTTGATGTAACCTCTGGAGATATTGTATATGTAAAGTCTGATGAACAACCAACAACATTTGGATGTATCATAGCATTTGGACTTGTATAGTCATATACAAATTCACTTTGAACATCAATCAAGTTGACCTCCACATCAAGTGTTACAACCTCATCTGTAACCATATTTCTAAAGGTCAATGTCTCTGTACCTCCAGCAAAGAAATGGTTTATGCTACAAATGGTATCACCAGCTTCACCTTGTGTTGGTAATACTGATGATATTTCACCATTGCCTTCCAACTCCCAATTATCTGTTGATGTAATTGTAAAGGTTGAAGATGTGGTTGTTGAATTCAACTTAATTGTCTTCCTTTTCTCACCATCAATCAATATGCTTTCAACGCCATCGAAACAGATTGGATTGTCGAACTTAACAGCAACGCCACCATATGTTGCATCCTCTCCATAGGTATCCAATATCTCATACCCACTATCAGATGTCACAGCAGAATACTTATATGCTACTTGTGGCAATCCACTCCATATACATAGGTGATTGTTTTTATCAAGTGCAAGACCAGCAGCATTGCAGACTGGAACATAAGCATATACAGCCTTACCAGTAGGTAAATCATCCTCATATAGACACACATATCTATCATCCTTACCTACTGTAGGAATTGGGTCATATCTTGTATTCTCATTACCAATGTTGTCAGCATATACAATAAGCAATGGATACTCACTCTCATAGGTAAATGTAAGTGTATATCCAAGTGTATCTGTACTGATATTCTCAACATAGGTCATTCTAGCACCCTTCTTCCAACCAAAGGCTCTGTAGTCGGTTGCACCATTTGGCTTAAAGGCAACAAAGAACTTACCATTGGAAGCATCTGCTATGAGGTCTTCAAACTCTTGATTGATTGCTCCAATCTCCACTGTGAGTGTGTGTGTCCATCTGTTGTCTGAATAGTTCTCCACATATGAGGCAGAGGTACATTCAACCTTATAGAATGTCTCAGTTGTATTGATGGTATCAACCTCCAATGTATCATCAGCCCTAGCATCATTCTTATACTTCAATGACTTGATTGAATCAACATTATATACAATGACTGGAGAGGATATTCCACCAACACCCTCGACAACACCCCTACAATCAGTAGTGCCGCCATTCAAAGCTATATTTCTGTTTAATCTACAATTAATACTCATAAATTAATTTTTTTAAATAAAGATGCAAATAAAAATGGCTGAACAACCTCTGTAGGTTATCCAACCATTTAAATTATATATATTGTATGTTAAGAGATGGCTTAGTTCATCAAAGCCTTAACCAAAGACCAAGAATCAATCTTGAGAGGTGCATTTGGCTGTGCTCCTTCGAATACAAAGTTCACACCATTAGCATCACCATCAGCAGTACCAGTATCGAACTCCCAAGTTGAAGCTCTAAGTCCATTATCAACACCAAATACATAGACATCTCTGTTCTTTGTCTCAACGAATACAATAACCTTACCTAAAAGGAAGTTGTTGTAATCACCAAGCAAATCACAATCAAGGTGAGCAATCTGACCAGTTACAGAATGCATATGATAACGAGAGTCTGCATTTGAACCTACAGTACCAGTAGACTTAGCATTACCAGTACCATCAACTATAGCGAAATTGTATACCTTCTCTGAACCAAGGTCAATGGTATCAATGCAAGGAGCTGTAGTTGCAGTAGAAGAAGTGAAAGTAAAGTCCTCACTCCAGTTTGCAATAGCCATCTTGAGAATACCACTCACATTAGGGGTACAAGTATCATTAATCGCCTTCTTGAATTTACAATTAAGCATATATCTATATCTATTTTTAATTTGAAATTATTTTAACAAATGGTGTGAGGCGTTTTACACCCCACCCATTAATATTTAGGCATTCATGTATACTACTACCTCATCACCAAAGATGTAACCAGCATCGGCTCTGTAAGCACCCTTAGCATACCACTTGCTTTCGTCATAAAGGTCATTACCCATCTGTGCTCTAATCTCTTGAGTATCGCTCAAAAGGTCAGTTGCAAAGTAAAGGTTATCCTTAGAAGCTGCTACCATTGTAGACTTTGGAAGACCTACAAGTGCAATCTCAACACCCATGTAATATACCTTGCCACCCTCATAAGTGAAGCTTGGGAGAGTTACCTGATAGTTAGTAGGAGTAGTTGAAAGAGCTTGTTTCAAGTATCTCATAATATCGAGACCAACGAAAATCATTACCTTTGCCTTCTCTGGGTCAAACTCGCCCTCATTGAGTACATTGTCTGGAATAGCATCATATACTCTCTTGATTTCAGCAAGAACGTTTGAACTATCGATAGTCACTGGGTTCTCAACCTTGATAGTGTTCTCATCAGCCATAGCCTTGTCAAGGATACCATCATGAATACCAGCTACAGTGTTACCACTTGAACCCCAAATAATTCTTTCAATATCATTACTCAATGAGTTCTGAAGATGGAACATAAGAGCTGACTCTAAGTTCTGAGGCTCACCAACAGCAGGGAACTTGTCCTTGGTTGCACCGATGCTGTTGAATACCATCTCACTATATACTGAGTCTAAGTCTTCAAGGCATTGCTCCTCTTGAATCTTATAATTTTTTACAGTGATGAGAGCATCATCGAATGTAAAACGCTGTGTTGGAGTCCAAGCACAATCTCGTCCATCTATCTGTGAAATAGTGTTCTTATCCATAACAAGCTTTTTAATTCTAGTTTGCTTCGTTACATTTGGAAGAACTCTTACATAGCCCTGCTCAATAGTATGAGCCTTCTGAAGTGACTTGTAGAACCACTCTGGCTGATTTTTAATAGTATATGAGATATTATTCTCAATCATCTTATTAGCTGCCATATTAATATATGTTTTTTTTACAAATTATTTTATTATTTTTCAATAAAGATAAACAATTAAAAATTTTTATCGTTTATAGTTAAGCATTCTGATAGCATCTGACAATCCACCAATTTCATTATCACTCTCAGCATTCTGATTGATAACTGTTGGGATTGGTGCTGCTGAAGGAATTCTCTCCTTCATTAATGCAAGTTCTGATAGACTTGCCTCATTAGCTGACTTCAATGAATTAATGAAATCAATAACCTCTTGAGGCAACATATACTCAACGCCATTTATCTCAAATGGTGCTAGTGCCAATGGAGGTTCAGCAGTTGGCTCTTCCTCTGTTGGAACTTCCTCTGAAGGCTCATCGATTGGCTCTTCTATTGGTTCATCAGCCTTTGGAGCTTCCTCTGCTCCATCTTCATCAGACTTTTCGTCATCCACTGAAGGCTCTTCGATGCTAGGCTCAGAATCACTTGGTTTCTCTTCGCCACCATCTTCTCCTTCAGATTTTTCAGCATCTTCTTTATCTTCTTCATCTTTCTTTTTATCTTCAACTTTGCTTTCAGCAATTGGTGCTTCGATTGGCTGCTCTTCAACATCCTTGTCACCACTTGCCTTTGTTCCAGCGAACTTATTGCTACCATCCACAATGAGATAGTTTCCATCAGCCAATAGATATTCTCCCTCTGCAACAAGATTGTATTCAGCATCTCTAGCGAAACCCTCAGCATCTACCTCAATGTAGTGCTCTTCGTCAATGAAATATTTCAATGATACATCACCACTCTCAGCTTCATCCTTTTTTGCTACAGCAGAGATATCTTCAGCCTCAGCAGCAACCTCGTTCATAAAGTTGATGAACTTCTGAAAAAGATTAAGCTGTTTGCTATTAACATCTAATTTCTGCATATTAATATCTAGTTTTACATCATTATTATCTCTGATTACATTTGTGAAGGCTTCGATACTCAGACCCCTTAACTCACCACTCTTGATTCTTGACCAAATCTGTCTGTTGTGAATTTTTAGGTGTACCATCAAAGTGCCTTGTGGTAGGTTAAAACCATACTTGGTGTTTGCATCATCATTCTCACCCTTTACAATCCACATCCTAAGCAGATATACATCCTTCTCCAATACATCTTGATAGGTTAGGTTTGCATCATAAAAAAGTGGATGCATCACTGTAAAGTTATTCCAAAAACCATTTGCAAGATACTTTGCTGCCGCCATTTCAATAGCCTCTGGTGTCCATCTGATGTAGTATGGCTCACCTTCCTTGTTAACTCTGTAAATCAACTGATTTGGGATTAAGATTGGACTTACAACCTCTCGCTTGTCATGTGAACTCATCCAAATCTTCTGCTCTGTCATTTCCTTCTTGAAAGCAAGAAAATCTGTCATAATAGCTGGTTCATCTACAAACGATATGGCTGTCATACCAACTTGTTCATCATCAATCGATACATTGTATATTGGTATACTTACATTTGCCATATATCTTTATGTTTTTTCATAAAGATATTTTAAAATAAAAAAAGAAGGATATTTGACATATCCCTCTTCCTTTATTAATCATTGATAAGCTTGCTACCTCCAGCGAGTTCTCTAACTTGTGTAAGGTTATTGATACCTCTTGCAATTTCAACAACACTAACCTTTGGTTGGAAGTTGATGTTTCCAATTGCACTCTCAATATTCCTAGATACATCAAGTGTCTTGAAGTTATCATCAATTCTCTGATAGTTCATCACACCACCATCTGCAAATTTCCTAATGTTGTTTGCTGTCTGCATGAGTGTGTGCTTTCCACCATTACCCTCAGCATTGATTCTATCCAATAATGGAAGATACTTGGCTGTTGACTTCTTGTTTATGACAGCTTCACCACCTTCAAGTTCAACACCCATCTGAGGTATCTTAATGCCACCTTGAGAATGAGGCTTGCCACCCAAAATAGCTCCGTCTGCTAATTTAGATAACTGCTTTGAAATAGCTGCAATCTGTATTGCTGTTGCAGTTGCTGCAAGTGCTCCCATAGCGATACCAAGAGGCAGAAATGGCTTTGTTGCAAGACCATTAACTACTGCCAATGCTCCACTAACTGTGGCATCAACCAACTGCTGCTTGAGTTCTAGCTTTCTCTTCTTTTTCTTTTCCTTCTCAAGCTCTTGCTCTCTCTTTTCCTTTTCCTTCTGAAGCCTTCTCTCTTCAGCCTCTCTCTGCTGAAGCAACATTGTTTCCTCAGCCATCTGCTGCTTATATTGTTCAAGCTGTGCTCCACTAGAGTCCTTCATCTTATCTCTGAGTTCAGCAATTCTGTCTTGAGATTCTTCAACCTTCTCAACAGCCTTGTCATGAAGTTCCTCAGCTTCCTCTAACTTTGCCTCAGCCTCTTCGATTGCAACATCCATCATTGCTCCAATGGCATCACCAAAGGCTTGGAATGGCTGAATGAATGCTTCATCGAGGTCTTGTATATAAGTTCCAACCTCATCCCAATCAACACCAGCGCCACCTTTGCCCTTGCCATCATAACTCTTGAATCTGTTGCCACTCTGTTTCTTTTTGCTCTCACTACCAGCAGATACTGAAGTACCACTATTGGACATCTTCTTCTGAAGTTTATCAACCTCAGTCTGTGCCTTGACAGCATTGGTTTCAATATCCTTAAAGTAAGTATCAACAAGCAACTTCTGAGTATCTGTGAGGTGAGCATATTTCATTGAAGTTGTATTGATGATATCATCAAGTTTTTCAAACTCTACACCTTGTTCCTTCAATGCATTTGTAAGGTTCTCAGCAAGTTTCTCATCCTCTGCCTTCTTGTTGATTTCAATCTTTTCCTTTTCAAGTTCAAGAATTCTCTTCTCAGCATGTTCATATTCCTTCCAAGCTGCAATATCCTTGGCATTTGCCTTGAGTCTCTTCTTGGCTGCATCCTCTTGTGTCTTGACAATTTCAAGTTCTGAAGCAATGAATGCAAGGTTGTTCCTCTTCTCAGCATCAGCATATTTCAACTTTGCTTGATGAAGTTCCTTTGCAGCCTTCTGTGCTTCCTTCTCAGCCTTTGCCCTTTCCTCACCAAGTGCCTTCTCAACAGCCACTTGAAGTTTAACATAAGCATTCTGTAGTTTCTCAACCAACTTCTCATGTTCCTTGAGGTCTTTTGCTGCTTGCCTTGCAGATGCTGCTGAAGCCTTCTTGTTTGCTGACTCCTTGGCATCATTGACTTGTCGATTGAAAGCAACCTCATCTTCTAGGACTTTCTTGTACTCATCAGAATCCTTCTTGTACATCTTCTTCCTATTCTCAAACATATCCTTCTGTGCTTGGATATATTCTTTGGTGTATGTACCATCTTGATTCTTCTGCTTCTCAATCATCTTGGCGTTGTGAGTGAGTCGCTTGTCCTCTTCCTTGGCTTGCTTTCTTGTGATTTCCTCTTGACCCTTGTTGACTTGTTCAACATAACCCTTTTGGAATGCATTTGCTGTACCCTTGAACTGATTCTTCAGTCCATTCATAGCTTCATCAACTGCACCCTTAAAATCGCCAGAGAATACCTTCTTGATAACCTTTGCAAAGGTGATGATAGGATTTGTAAGCCAATTGAGAATAGCCTTACCCAAGCCCATTACAACTGACTTAAGACCATTCATTGCACCACCAACCTTGTTCAATGCTGGGAATGTCTTGTTAATCCAACCTACAAGGTCATCCCAATGT
>Ga0326512_10001434_pt1 | contig 18434 bp, 34 predicted proteins | sample 1_2617_0518_D_FD_203652 | JGI IMG/M metagenome (GOLD analysis project Ga0326512, IMG submission 203652) | Bovine rumen microbial communities from UC Davis, California, United States - 1_2617_0518 | ecosystem: Host-associated > Mammals > Digestive system > Stomach > Rumen | place: USA... | reverse complement strand
GCAACCTTTAATGTTTTAGGGCAAGCAAGTATAACCGTTACAGAAACAGGAATTTACGAGATTAAATCAAAGGTTGGAAGTAGGTTTGCTAAAACGACCATAGAGGTTGTTGGAATGCGTCAGACATATACTTCAACCCTCAAACTCGCCACAATTTTTGCTGTACACTATTCTGAATCTGATTCAGATGGGAATAGTTGTGATTATCCGCAAGGCTATTCTAATTCCGATTGGGATGATTATTTTTACGTAGACCTTACAACTGGTACACCACATTATGGAGATTGGTCAAATAATCTTGCCAAATTTTTATTCCCCAAGTCATGTATGTTGAAGTATGATGGTACGGTAGATTATTATCTTGACGAAAATGACGAGTCAAAGAAGATAGACGGTACCGCATCTGACTACAACAATTTCTCGTATGGCGGAAACGCTATGATGGAATGGGGGCAAGATGGCAAGAGAATATATTGGACAATAATTCCAGATTCAGCAGGAGATGGGTGGACATTTGTTGTTGGAGATGGAGATTATGATGGATTACTTCATCCTTGGAATCATTATGACGCAAACAACAATCTCATTTGGCATTTCTACACCCCAAAATATCATGGAACGGTAGATAATGGTAAGCTTCGCTCTATTGCTGGTAGACAAGCATCTTCTAGTAATACGAGGCAAACAGATGTTACGTACGCTCGTGCCAATGGTAATGGTTATGACACAGAAGTATATGCAGATTGGTTTTTGATAAGTATGCTTCTTGTTCTTATGAGCAAATCGCTTAAGACGCAAGTAAAATATGGTCGTGGATATTGCGACTATACGTGGAGCGGTCGCAATGAGTCCAAGGTTGCAGGCGGTATGTATGATAAAGGTCAATTCTACGGAACTTCTGAAGGAGGAGCAAGTGGTCTTGGCGTTAAGGTATTTGGCATGGAACATCCATGGGGGAATATGTGGCGTGGAATCCGTGGGTTAATGAACGTAGGAAATAATTGGAAGGTAAAATTAACTAGAGGAAATATAGATGGAACGAGTGTGTCAGATTATAATTTTGACGGGTCTGGGTATGAACAAGTTGGGTCTGTAAGTGGCACATCGGGAGGATATATTTCCAAAATGAATATTACAAGTAAAGGGCTTGTTCCAAAAGTTGTTAGCGGTTCAGAAACAACTTATTATGAAGATGGGTGTTGGTTTGCAAGCGGAACTATGTACGCCCGGGTCGGCGGGAACTGGAGCGATGGTTCGCATGATGGCGGTTTCTACGTCAGTAGCTACGATGCTCCTTCGGCTGCGAACGCTAGCGTTGGCGCTGCCCTTTCTTGTAAACCGCTTGCAACAAATTAAAGGAGGTTAAAACATGAACATAGAATACAAACACGTTGAAGGCTCACAAAAAGAAAAGCCACTTGCTATTGATACAGTATCAAGTAGCACAATAACTTATGTGAGAAAAAATATTCAGCGAGTACCGAAGAAAGATGATGAAAGCGGAGAAGTCTATGAAATATGGGAATATGACGAAGCACAGTTGACAAAAGAGCAATACACCGACTATCTCACAGACCAACTTCAAAAAACACAAGAGGCAGTTGACTTTCTCTTGATGAATGGAGGTATGTGATATGGTTGAATATTTAGCAGACAGGATAGCAAATGGTTATCTTGATTACAAAGAAGTTATCAAGAAATATCCGCAATACAAAGCAGAAATTGATGAAATACTTGGTATTGTGGGATAATCAACCGATCAATGGCAAACATCATAAAGGGAGTAAAATCCCTTTAACCCCGATAGGGTTATAAAATAAAAGCGGAGCAGATAACCTACTCCGCTTGGGGTGGAAAATCAGGATAACTTCTTAAGCCGTTCAGATATTTCGGCTACACCTTCGAGAGTTATGCGCACGAGGTCGTACAATTCATAGAACAACGCTTGATCTACTGGCTTGTTCTTGTATCTTACGTCCTCGATGCGCTCCCTGATTTCCTTACGTTCTTTGTCCGAGTATTCGTACATAGTAACACCTCCCGTTTGAACAATATCGAACGAAAGATATTCTATCATCGTAAAACTTTAATACAAGATTTGAAATCATAGATAATATGGAGTACAATATGAAAGCGCGTACCGTCAGAAATCCAATGCCGACAGCATATCCTTATAAGCGTAATCTCGCAGACTATACACAGCCGGAGTTAGACTATATTCTTGAACGTGCAAACTTTACAGAGGATGAATTAGACTATTTCAATCTTCGTTCTAAAGGCAAATCAAATGTTGCCATCACTATCGCTATGATGATCTCCGATTCTAAACTTCACGAAATCCGAAGAAAAGTAGAAAGTAAAATCAATCGTATACTGTAAATCAACAGTAAATCAACAGTTTTTCAATAGGTTATACCTATCTTTTTGTATTATCATATTCTCATAAGGAGGATATGGTATGTCTTTTATTCTGTCAAATCCAAATCCAAAAGGTAAAAATGTAGGCGATTGTGTTGTTCGAGCCATATCTATCTGTATGGATAGATCGTGGGAAGATATATACACAGACCTATGCTTTCAAGGACTACTCGATTGTGACGTTCCTTCCTCCAATGCCGTGTGGGGAGCATACCTCAAAAAGAACGGCTATCGTAGTTCCGTTATTCCAAATGATTGTCCAGATTGCTATACAATAGAACAATTTTGCGCTGAACACCCAGAGGGCAGATATATTCTTGCTACGGGCAATCACGTTGTTTGCGTTATAAATGGAAACTATTACGATGCGTGGGATTCCGGCAAGGAAATCCCGGCGTATCTTTGGAGGAAGGAGATTTAGAAATGGTTTACAATAACGGCTATCCGGCAAGCTATCAGCCGATGGCGGTAGCACCGCAACCTATGAACTATGTTAGACAGATGCCGATGCAATCAAACATTCCGGCAACAAACAATACTCACGTTGTATGGATTCAGGGAGGATTGCAGACAGCAAAAGCATATCCTATTGAGCCAAACACCAATTTGATTATGATTGATATGGCTGAAATGATGGCATATAGCAAGTTTGCGGATGCGAACGGTATGCAAACGCCGATTGATATGTATAGCATTACAAAGGTTGTTGATGATGGATCGTCTTATATGCCATCACAGACAAGTCAGGTAATGGCTACAGAAAATCTCGCTACAAAAGACGATGTTCAAATGATCCGTGACGAACTTACATCTAGTTTACAACAGACATACGATCAGCTTACAAGTATGAAACAGATGTTAGATCGGAAGAATAACGGCAATAATCGAAAGGGTGAGAACAATGCAGAACAACGGAATGGCTAATTATTGGGCGCAAAGCCTAAATATCTGCCGACAAAACCCGGCACAGTTTCTTATGCAAATGAGATTTGGTATTCCGGCAGAAATCGCTAATGATCCAGAGGCGATTGTTCAGCATCTTATGAACACAGGTAGAATGTCACAGAATGATCTTCAAAGAATACAGGCTTTCAAAAATGAAGTCGAAAGCAATTTCCAAAATGCGAATACAAGGTAGTGCGCAGACCTTGTAAATATATTATCAACTGGCTATATGAAAGATGTATAGTCACTCACCGCAATAGTTAAGCGGTAGAAAGGAGAGTTACAATGGCTCTTACAGATTCAAATGGTGGCGGTTTGTCTGCTGCCGACGTTGCTGCCGTTGTCGGCAACGGTGGCTGGGGATTTGGTAACGGCTCGGATTGGTGGGTTGTTCTTTTCCTGTTCGCTATGATGGGCGGTTATGGTGGCTTTGGTGGTTTCGGAGGCTACGGTAACGGTATGCTTGGCGTAGATTTTCCTTGGCTCTTGAACGGTCAGAACGGAATTAACGCTAATACCAACGCCGGATTCGACCACGCATCAACACAGGCTGCTATCGGAGATTTGAACAACAATGTTGTATCGGGATTTGGTGATGTTCAGACCGCTCTTTGTGGTGGGTTCGCCGGAGTAAACGCAACCGTAAACGGTGCGCAGAACGCAATCTCACAGCAGATGTATACCAATCAGATCGCGGATATGGAGCGTAGTTTCGGTGCGCAGACAGCCGTTACAAATGGTCTTACAAATGTTTCCGCACAGTTAGCACAATGTTGTTGCGATAATCGGTCGGCTACACAGGATGTTAAGTACACGATTGCTACGGAGGCTTGCGCTACTCGTCAGGCGAATACCGCAAACACACAGGCAATCCTTGACAAACTGTGCCAGATCGAACTTGATACTGTCAAGAATCAGGTAGCAGCAGAACAGCGTGAGAACGCTAATCTTCGCACAGAGCTGATGTATGCAAGAGGTCAGGCTTCACAGATTGAGCAGACCACACAGATTCTTCAAGGTCAGAACGCAGAGGTTGACGCACTTTACAACCGTCTGAACAACTGTCCTGTAAACACCGTACCCGTTTACGGAAAACAGCCTATTTTCACTTGCGGAAACAACGGATATTCTTGTGGATGCGGTATGGCGTAAAGGGGGTGGCATTATGGCTGAATGGAGTGCTAACGTAGTACAAACTATCAACCCCGGTGAAGCCATCGTATTTACGGATAACCCTGTGCCTTGCAATCTTGGGTTAGTTCGCCACCGTGACGGAACAGGCAATTTTCTGCTTTCTGGATCAAGGGGATGCCCGTGTAGTGCATCTGCAAACTATTTTGTCGATTTTGGCGCAAATATCGCCATTCCGACAGGTGAAACCGTAGGGGAGATTTCCCTTGCTATTACGGTGGACGGTGCTTCTATCCCAGCATCGGAAATGATTGTAACCCCGGCTGCTGTTGAGGAATACTCAAATGTAAGCCGAGCAATCAATGTACCTATCTGGCGAGGATGTTGCCAAACAGTAACAGTTCAGAACACATCGGATATTCCTATCTCGGTGCAGAATGCGAACATTGTCTTTGATAGACCTGATTTACGCTGATGGCGAGAAAGGAGAAACCGATATGAGAGCATTGAAAGAAGCAAAACATCGTATGTTGTCCGAGATTGATGATATTATTCAGAAACAGGAACTTTCTCCGAACGATCTTGAAAGCCTGTCGTATGCGGTAGATATTGTCAAGGATGTATGTGAGGTTATGGATGACGATGGTTATTCCAGACGCGGTTCTTACAATTCCTACGATGATGGCGGATCATACCGTCGTGGTCGTGACCGTGAAACAGGAAGATATGTCAGCCGTGATTCTTACGCTGATATGGTTAGTCGCCTTGAATCTATGCGTAGTAACGCTATGGACGAGAGAGAACGCCGGATGTTAGATCGTTGGATGGACGAAGCCGAGCGCAATCGGTAAAAAGAGAGGGGCGTTATGCCCCTCTTTTAGTATGTGCTATAATATTTAACGTCTGATTTTCCGTTCTCGAACCATATCTCTATGTAAATCCTCTTTTTATAATTACACCAGAAATATCGTATATATTCATCATCATCGACATACTTAACTTCGTCTTTTATCCCCTTTTGCTTGAATATCTTACATACCTTTTTGAACGACATTCCCTTTTTAATCTTCTTGTAGTTTTTCTTTGTTACATACTTTCCGAGATTGCTTTTCGCTTGAACGATCTCCGTCTGCTCGGTAACACCCAGCTCTACAACAGGAACGACCAACGCTATTGCCAGAACAATACTCATAATGATTTTCTTCATAATCTTATCCTCCTTTTTCATTTGCCTTGTATTTTGCCATTATTTGCCGTTTTCGTATTTACCCTATAACTTTATCATCTGAATGGATAAAATGGAAATTATGGGCAAATTTCGCCCTTCTAGGGACATATACTGAACGTGTGATCGAGTTACAATGCAATTTTCGCACGTTTGTTCATAATATCCCAGAATCTAGCACCTAAAATCGTGTCTTTCATAAAAACGTGTATACTGTAGTCGCATCCGTCAAGATCATAGTCAAAGAATCCGTCAACAAAGTCCGGCAGCTCGTCACGTTCCAACTCAAAAACAGAAAACGACCTGTTATACGCTGGAACGTATGCGTGTTTATCTCCATCAAACCGCATCGGCTCTACGTCAATCAGGCGTTCGGCGTAGCCAATGAGTTTTTCGTATCTAACCTTATTATGCTTGTGATTACGCTTTGCCTTGTATGTGTCAGCAAATCTGGACATAACGGTGTATATGTAATCGTTCAATGTGTCCGTGCTTGGCAGATTGCTTACTTGCGAAAGTACGTTGGCAAGTTGTTCTTTGTTGTGAATATCTACAAGATCGAAATATCCAGTTTCAGCAAGGTGGCGTTGGAAAACGCTACTTTCCTCTTTAGAGATACTATAATAATCTTTATTATTAGTAGTATCTATACTAGTATCTCTAAACTTTAATGTATTACTTATATCTGTATTACTTATATATGTATTCCTTTTAGTGCTATTTTTAGCACTATGGGTAGTGTCATTTGTAGCACTAGGGTAAGTGCTATTTTTAGCACTTTGGTCTAAATGCCTGTCAGAAATCGACAATTTCCGCTCTTTTTTCTGCTTTTCTTGATTGAATACAGACACGGAATCAAGATACCCTCGTTCAACGAGATCAGGAATAATATGTTTTATCCTATTTTCAGATATGCCAAGAAAATCAGCGAAATGTTGATTAGACGCATAACATTCTCCTCTTTTCTGGAAACTTTCGACTTCGGATAGAATAATGATTTCAATAAGTGATAGATTGGTATCTAGGTATCTTTCGGCAGATAACCATATACCCTTAAAATCCCGACCTTCGGGCAACTTAATAGATTTTCTCATATTGCTCACCGCCTTTGTGAACGCCTACTAAAGAAATAGCGCGACAGGAGGGTAGGCTTTCCCTCTTTTCGGTAGCGAGCCTAGTCACGCCTAGATTTCATATTACATCATTTATTATACGCCCGTCAAGTGAAAAAGTCAATCCGCAAAGATTAAGAATATCCCATTTTCGCCATTATACGCCGTAAATACAAGGCTTGCAATAATCCATTTGGGTAGTATAATGTTGATTATCACTTAACAGGAGGGGATAAATATGTGGTACAAAGAAGAAGTATTGCGTATGATAGAAGGGATTGGAGATTGGCGGTTTCTACGAATGATATACACCGTCACAAAATGTTTATACGAAAAAAGCGGAGTAGGTTGATTTGCCTACTCCGTTGCTTTTGCTAGTATTCTAATTACGTTCCAGATTTCTTTTCTTTGATCCGGCGATAGCTTGTAGAAAGCCATAATCGCTTTTTTTGTTTCATCATCGTTTGTCACGAGGTCTACCCACATCTTCATATATTCATCTTCTGTTTGGGATTTCATTTCTCCCTCGCCTGTTCGCAGCCAATTCTCATTTATATTCAATCTTCTACAAACATCCGAGATTGTTCTGTCAGATGGTTGGAACTCTCCGTTTTCCATTCTATTGACGAAATTGCGTGACATTCCAGACTTTTCAGCAAACTTGGTTTGGTTTAAGTCTAAACTTTTTCTGACTTGAATCATTCTCTCGACAATAGGCGAAAGGTCTTTATTTTCGTTGTTTTTCACGGCTTATCCCTCCTTTCTGTTTACATCATAGCAAAAAAAAGTTGTAAAGTCAACAATTTTTGCTTGACAACTGTTTAGCCTTGTGCTATTATGTGTTTAGTGTTAAACAACGAACGCACAACATTAAGTGGTTGGAGGTGGTAAAAATGGCAAATGTTGTAAGCGAGGAAAATCTAAAAGAAGTTAGAGATTTTTCTAAATCTTTTGAAAAATTGACGGAAAAGAACAAATCATACCTATTAGGATATATGGATTGCCTTGCCAATACACAGGAAGCTGTTAATAAGGAAAAGGCGGTGAAACCATAATGGTAGAACAACAATCCACATACGTTGATCCGAGAACGCTACGGCAAGAATACTACTACACGGTCGATCCTGTATGGCAGACGGTAACGCAAGTACAGTTTGACGATTTCCGACATAACTACCCTAGAGAGTTGGTAGAGGATGCAAGCCGGACACAGTACCCGACAATCATATCCTTTAATGATTATCAGTTGGCAGACAAGAATCCGTTTTCCATCGTGGCTGAATGTGAGGCGGTTTACAACTCCAGCGGAGAGAGAACAGGATATACAGGATTTAAGGTAATGACAAACTTTGCTGCGGTGTTTGCATCAAGAACTGGGAATAAACGGCACGAAATCTATGAAAACACATATCAAGAGGTTGATCCGTACAATCCGGGCGTGGATGATGATAAAACAGGTGCAGACGAGGACGATGATAATGAGTAAGCGAGTATATACGGTTTTTGTCCTTATGCTGATGATCCTGACGGTATCTATCACATCACAGGCAAAACCGAAGAAAAAAACAATCCGTGTTCCGTTAGGTGAATGGTGGTGTACGACATATCACGCAAGCGATAATACACCGAGAGGATCACACGAAACATCGTCTGGAACTTATGCGATTGAAGGATATACCGCAGCGGTTGATCGTCGGAATCCGCTTGTACCGATGGGATCAATAATCGAGGTCGAGGGATATGGCACATTCAAAGTGCAAGATTACGGCGGTTTTGGTAGTTATAACGGTGGCAGACGGGCGTTCGATTTGTTTATGCCGGAGAATGTGGGATTTTGCAAGCCGTTGAACGTCACACTTATCCGAGAGGAAACGGACGAGGAATACAATGAACGCTTGGAAAAAGAGCGAAAAGAGAGAGAAAAGAAACGGAAACAGGCACACAAAGTAATGTTTACCGTTTTGTACGATCCTTCACTTGCGCCATATCAGGCGATCACATATAAGGGTGTTATTACAGGTGGAACGCTTCGGTTTAGTAGTTATTCAGACCATATACGATATACGTGGTTTGATGTGGTAGACACGAAACCGGGCGATTTAAGGGTAATTTATACGGGTAACAGATGGCAAGCAGAAGTCGAACGATATGTATGGCTTGACGAGGTTGTAGAGGATGCAAAAGGTTAGGGGGTATAAGAATGACACATAAGGTAAAGACAAATCAGAGGGCAAGAATCATTGAGTACCTGAAAACACACGATGGGATAACGCAGTATGACGCGATTAAGCATATATCGGTTATGCGGTTGGCATCAAGGATTAGCGAAATGAAAAAGTTAGGGTACGACGTTCGCGATTCGTGGGTTAAAGGCAAGAATAAGTACGGAGAGAAGTACAGAGCAAAAAAGTATTGGATTGAGGGGGTAGGACGATGAAGTTTACAGTACAGAAAGCAAACATACTAGCGGCTATGGATATAGCGATCCGTGTTATCCCGGCAAAGACAACGCAACCGATTCTTGAATGTTTCCTGATCGAAGTTGATGGAATGGAAGGGTATATCACAGGAACAGGTGGTTTGCAATCCATAAAGACAGGGTTTACCTGTATGGCAGAGGAATCCGGCAAGGTATGTATTGAGGCGAAACTCCTTATGAATGCCATTAAGAAGATGGGAAAGTCCGATATTTCGTTCCAAAGTGAGGGAAACGCCGTTATCGTATCTGGTGCAAAGGCAAGGTATGAGTTTCCTACAAGGCAGATTGAGGAATATCCGAATTTCCCGGTGTTTGGTGACGCATTTAAGGTAACGGTTGATGCTATGCGGTTCGGTTCGATGATAGACGGTGTATCGTTTGCGGTTTCTCAAAAAGAGAGCAACAAAGCGGCAACGGGTATCAATCTTGATATTAAAAATGGAAATCTTCGCCTGTCAGCTCTTGATATGGTGCGTGTGGCTATCAGAAACTGTGGAATCCAGCAAGAGATAGAGCAACCGCTTAATGTGACAATTCCGGCAGACACTATGATTTCTGTTGCAAGATCGGTTACGGATGGGGATTTGGAGATTGAGATTGGCAAGCTGCAAGTCCGTTTCACATTCGGAAACACAACGATTGTATCGAGGACATACGATAACAAGTTTTTCAATGTTGAACAAATGATAAATCAGAATATGCCACATAAGATCAGGTGCAACCGCAAAGAGATTTTGGAATCCATCGACAGAGCATCGGTTATCAGGCAAGACAACACGCCGCTTGTTTTCGAGGTAAAAGGCGATAACATTCGGTTGTCGATGCAAACATCACTTTCACAATTTGAGGAAGAAGTAGCCTGTGAGAATGATGGAGCAGATGTTCGTATAGGTGCAAATTCGGCATATCTGCTAGATGCGCTTAAAGCGATAGACGATGATATGGCAACGATTGAGTTAGACAAGCCGACAATGCCACTTTATGTGGTCGATGATGTTGCAAAAGATTACATATATCTCATATTGCCTGTTAATTTGGGTTAGGACAAGGAGGTTAAGGGATGAAGGTAAAGGTAAAAAATATCGTAAAGATGGTGCTTATAACGCTGATAATTGCGTGGGGTGTATGGATGTTTGCATCGTTTATTGATACTAACATTCATAACGGAGATTTGAATTATCATTATTCCGGCTGGAACTTCTTTCAAGTGATGTTGCGGTTGAAGGGGGTGTGAACGTGGGAGATATGAGCATTGAGGATATTATCTTTGATTTGTATTTGGTAATGAAATTCAAAGGTTATGTAAGGCTGACGCTTTCTGTTGATGAAAGATTGGAATTGCAAAATGTATCTGCATACGAGCTTCCGTTGCCGGAGAGAAGTAAGAACGCATTTCTTAAAAAGGGAATCGTAAGCCTAGAGGATATTGAAAACTTTATTAGGGATAGGAAAAAGGTCAATGCGTTGCGAGGTTACGGAACAAACGCACAGGCTGACACCAAACACGCGATATTGTTTTGGTGGATCAACTACAATATGACGCACGGTAGGAATCCGCTATTTGGCGTAAAGTTAGAGAGGTTATAGGATGAAACAGTATAAAAAGCCTACAAGAGATCAGAAAGAACTTCTTGTTGATAGCGGATATGAGCCGAAAGAATGGCGGTTTGTCGGTATTGAAAATGAGGTTTACGAGTTTGTCAACCCGGCAACGAGAGAAATCATATTTATCGAACGGAGGTAAAGCATATATGTATAGGTGTATTAAGTGTGGTGAAACATTTATTGAGCCTGATACTTATGAAGAAGATCGTGGCGAGTTTTGGGGTATGCCCTGTAGCGAAACGCTGCCTTGTTGCCCCTATTGTGGATACGATGATTGTGAAGAACTAGACGATGAAGAAATGGAGGGATTAAATGATGATGAATCTTGGTGAATTTGTAGAGATACATAAGGATTTGTTCAAAGAGGCTGTAGTTGATCGTGGCTTTTCTATGCAAGGCGTGGTTGCGCTGATGAAGTCCTACAACACGCTGAACGAAAGCTATCTATCACATAGAGTGGCGAATGGGAGCGTTCCAATCAATGTATTCAAAGCTGCTTGTAAGGTAATCGGCGTGGATTTTCACGATTTTGTTGTTGAATATGATTTGTCGGATGTTCCGGCATACCAGATGGAAGAAGAACTTTTAAGGAGAAAAGAGAAATGATCCGTGTCGATGGAGAGAAGAACAATGTGGAAATGGACGGAGATTTGCTGACTATATCCGCAGAATTATCGCTGATTGTTCACGATTTGTCGATGATTGAGAATGTTCCAAACGATGTAATTATAAGTGCGGTTGCTATCGGGTTAGCACACAAAGAATCCGGCGATACACGTTTCTATAAGGGAATAATCGAGGATGTAAGGCGAAAGGCGGTGGATTTAATTGAATCTGGAATGGAAAAGAGTAACGATTGAGAACTTTAAGGGCATAAAGAAGTTGGAAATCGTGTTCAAGGATGGAAAGACTATAATTTGCGGTCAGAACGCTACCGGGAAAACATCGGTGTTTGACGCAATATGCTATCTTTTGTTTGGCAAGGATTCGTTAGGCAGAGAGAAGTTTAACATTCGCGAGTTGGACGCAAACGGCGAAAAGGTACACTACACCGAGATTGTTGTGTACGGAGAGTGCGAGGTTGACGGAAAACCGTACACATTTAAGAAAACGCAGAAAGAGAATTGGGTTAAGGCGAGAGGATCGGAAAACCCTGAACTTAAAGGAAACGTCAATGTATGCGAAATCAATGGATTTCCGAAGTCTGATAGCGAGTATCGAAAAGAGATAAACGAACTTGTTGACGAGGATATGTTCAAGATGCTAACTGATCCGTTGCGGTTTCCGTCGCTAGCTTGGAAAGAGCAGCGCGAAATCCTGATGAAGTTTGTTGGCGATATGTCAGACGCGGAACTGGCGCATACGATGGGCGGTTTCGATAATCTAATTCCAGACCTTGAATATGCAAAGAACACAGACGAGATTCAGAAGAAGTATGCGAAGCAGATCAAGGAACTGAAAGCAACGGCTGATGAAATCCCTGTGCGTATTGACGAGATCGAGAAAAACCGTGTGTACGTTGATGTTGAAGCTCTCGAAAACAAGAAAAGCGGTTTGATGGCACAGTTGGATGATATTGAAAGCCAGTTATCGTCACGTTCTGCCGATACATCTTCACTCGATATGGAACTTTCGGCTGTAAAGAAGCAGATTGCCGACTTGGAAGAACGCCTAACGGATGATTTACGAAAAGAGCGATCAAGCCGGAAAGACAAGGTAGACGAGCTGAATAAGACGTTGCGTGATTTGAAATATGAGAAATCACATTCGATGGACGAAGCGATCTACGCTAATCGGAAGTTGGATGGAAACGAAACGGAACTTGAAAAGATCAAGGAACTGTATACAGATGCTAAACAATCGGTGTTCCCGGATGAAGAATGGCAATTTGACGAGCGATCAACTGTATGCAAGTTGTGTAACAGACCGTTGCCGGAGGATAAGATAGCCGAGATCAAGGCAGATTTTGAAAAGAGGAAAGCTGATGCGGTTGCAGACTTTGAAAAGGCGCGTCAGGATTCTATCGCGAAGTATAGCGAACAGGGCAAGGCACTTGTCGCAGAAAACGAGGACTTGGGAAAGACGATCAAACAGGCAGAAGAAAAGATTGCAAAGTACGATGGGAAGATTAAGGATGCCGAGAATGAACTTGAATCGGCTGTAGAAATCGTCAATTCCTTGCCTGATGCACCTGATTTCACGGCAAATGACGAATGGAACGCACTCAATGATAAAAAGGTCGAGATTGAGGAAAAAACGGCTAAAAAGGTGCTTGGAGAGGGCGATACGTCGGAGTTGGAAGTCAAGCGTGACAGTTTGAAAGCAGAGATTGAGGAAGTGATTCAGAATATCGCCGTTGCTGGGCGTAACGATGATATTGACAGCCGTGTTGCCGAGCTTGACGAGGAAATGAAAGAGGTTCAGCAAAAGATAGCGGATGCAGAGCGTATGAGTTTTCTTTTGGAGAAATTCGTCAAGGAAAAGATGGAAACGGTATCTGATGTTATCAACGGTAAGTTCCAAATGTGCAATTTTAAGCTGTTTGAAACGCAGATCAACGGTGGAATCAAGGAAACGTGCGAGTTGCAAGTGAACGGAGTGCCGTATTCAACGCTAAATAGCGGTCACAGGATTGTAGCTGGACTTGACATTATCCGTTCATTACAGACGTTGCTTGGCTGCAAAACGCCGATTTTCGTTGACAATGCCGAAACGGTCAATGAATTTAACTTGCCGGATATGGATTGTCAAACGATTTTGCTGAAAGTCACGGATAGCGAGAAGTTGGAGGTGTGCTGATGAAAACAGGAGAAGCGATCTATGAAATCGGAATCGAGTTAGACGGGTGCGTAAACGATCCGATGGCTGATGATGTGTTTGAGGCTATCAAGGATATATTGAGCGAGAAACGTGCCGTAAAGCGGTTAAGAGGACTAGGAATTGAAAATCTGAATATGGATTTGGTCGAGAAAAGGAGGGTACAGTAGGATGGGAAAATGCGTTGACTTAATCGGACAACGGCAAGGTAGGCTGACTTGCGTTGAATATCTTGGTTTAAGGAAACGTAAGGATGGTCGTAACGATAAAATCTGGAAGTGCGTGTGTGATTGTGGTAAAGAATTGGTTTTGACTTCACAAAGATTTTCAAGTGGAAATACAAAGTCTTGTGGATGTTACAGGAGAGAACGAATAAGTGAATTGAAATATAAAGGTCTTGATTCCCGTTTAGACAGAGTATTTAGAAAAATGAAAGAACGGTGTTATGACGATAGGTGCGAGTTTTATCGTAATTACGGTGGTCGGGGCATAAAGATATGTAAAGAATGGCTAGATGATTACTATATGTTTCAAAAGTGGGCGTATGAAAACGGGTATCAGCAAGGCTTAACGATTGAACGTATAGATAATAACGGTGATTATGAGCCATCAAATTGTGCTTGGGTAACAATGAAAGTGCAATCAAACAACAAAAGGAACAATAGGAGAATCACACATAATGGCGTAACAAAAACACTTGCAGAATGGTGTGACGAATATAATGTGGAATATTCCAGAACAAGATACAGATTAGAACACGGATATTCGTTTGAACAGGCTTTTACAAACAAATTGTATAAAAATGTGAAGGAGGGTACAAAGAATGGCAGAGCAAAAAACGGTTGAAAAGAAAAATACGGAAATATCGGTTGTTGAATCTTGGTCTAACGCAATTTCAAATGAGTTGAATAATATCAGCGAGGCGTTGCCGCAGAATTTCAACAAGTCAAGATTCACCCAGAACGTGCTTACGCTGATGAATGATAAGCCGGAGATTTTCAGAAACCATAATGGCGCGGAGATTATGGACGGTCTTATGCGCGGTGCAAGATACGATGTGGACTTTATGAGCAAGGAGTGTTACCTGATCGAGTGGGGCGGTAAGTTGCAGTTCCATTTTGATTATACAGGCTTGCAGAAAGTGGCTAAAAAGTATTCGATTCGTCCTATCAAGGACATTATCGCAAATGTGGTAAGAGAGGGTGATGATTTCAGCGTTGGAATCAAGGATAACGTACCTGTTATCAACTTTTCTCCGAAAGTGTTTGGAAACGGAAAGATCGTTGGTGCATTTGCCTACGTCATTTATGAGGATGGCGGTATCGTGTATGAAACAATGAGTTTAGAAGATTTGGAAACGGTACATAGGCAATCAAAGGCGCAGAACTCTCCGGCTTGGAAGAATTTCCCGGATAGAATGTACCGCAAGGCGGTTATCCGCAGATTGATTCGGTCACAAGTTAAGTTGGATTTTGAGAATGTGTACCAGACAGAGCATTTCTACGATGATGATGCTATGGTCGAAACGCCGGAAGATGTGATTGACAGCGTAGCTGTTGAAGTAGAGGAAAACGCAAATCAGATTCCGTTCAACCCGGAGGATTGATATTTATATAGGAAGAAACTCGATTGGAGAATGAGATATGCGGATAGGCTTGATTGATGTTGACGGTCATAATTATCCGAATTTACCGCTTATGAAGATTTCAGCCTATCACAAGTCAAAAGGTGATACCGTCAAATGGTACGAGCCGTTATTTGACAGTATGGATGATCCACTCGATAAGGTCTATATGGCAAAGGTGTTCAGTTTTACGCCTGATTATGAGTTTCCGATCAATGCGAAAGAGATTGTCAAGGGTGGTAGCGGTTACGCGATTAAGCTGGTAGATGGCAAGGAAATATATGACAAGTCGATAGATCACGACTTGCCGGACGAGATTGAGCATATTTACCCTGATTATAGTTTGTACCCGGAACAGACCAAAGACACGGCATACGGATTTCTGACAAGAGGGTGTCCGAGAGGTTGCGGATTCTGCCATGTGGCGTGTAAAGAGGGCAAACGTAGCCGGAAAGTGTCTGATTTGTCAGAGTTTTGGAGAGATCAGAAAAACATCGTCTTATGTGATCCGAACATTCTCGCGTGTTCAGAACACAAGGAACTGTTGCAACAACTGATAGATAGCAAAGCGAAAGTCGAGTTTAATCAGGGTTTGGATATACGGCTGATAACAGACGAGAATCTGGAATTGCTTAAACAGATACGGCTTGACAAGATACATTTCGCGTTTGACAGATGGCAAGACAAGGATATAATCGAGCCAAAACTACGGAGATTCAAGGAAAAGACCGGGTTTAACCGTGGTAAAGGCAGAGTGATGGTTTATATCCTGACGAACTTTGATACAACACTTGAACAGGACATATACAGGATTCAGTTGTGCCGGGAGTTGAATTTTTCGCCATACCCGATGATTTACGATAAAGAACACGCCGATCCGATTTACCGCAAATTGCAACGATGGTGTAATAACTTTGTGTTTTGGAGTGTTCCTAGATTTGAAGAATACTTGAAGAACACATATAAGGGAGAATGAGATATGCAGATGACGTTATTTGATATGACAAGGGAAGAATATCATATTGATAAACCTATACGGCTTATTGAACTCTTTGCCGGGTACGGTAGTCAGGCTATGGCATTACGGAATCTCGGTGCAGATTTTGAGAGGTATCGAGTGGTGGAGTTTGACAAGTACGCTATTGCGTCATATAACGCTGTTCACGGTACGGATTTTCCGACTATGGATATATGTGATGTGCATGGAGAAGATTTAGGCATTGAGGATTGCAATAAGTACGAATACATAATGTTTTATAGTTTCCCATGCACAGATTTATCGGTTGCCGGACAGATGCAAGGTATGGAAGAAGGCTCTGGAACGAGATCAGCGCTACTTTGGGAAGTAAAGCGTCTGTTAGCGGAGTGTAACGAATTAGGAGAGTTGCCACAAATACTGATAATGGAGAACGTGGTAGCCATTCATAGTCAGGAAAACAAACCACATTTCCAGAAATGGTTAGATTTTCTTGAATCACTTGGCTATTCCAACTTTGTCGAGGATTTAAATGCCGTTGATTATGGGATTGCACAGAACAGAGATAGGACATTTGTGGTATCGCTACTTGGAGAATGGAATTATCATTTTCCTAAATCTATACCGCTTACCACTTGTATCGAGGACTACTTTGAGGACTTGACGGACGAACAGGCGTTACAGCTTGTCGTGAAATCACAGAAAGCACTTGATTTGTTGGTGGAGTTAGATGAAAATGGAAAGCTTGAATAGATTAAATCGTCTTGGTGGATTCTACGATCAAGTGACAAGATTGGGTTTATGGGATAAACACGGAATTGCACCAACAATATGTGCGTCAATGGGAATGGGTGGAGGTCATATACCTATGATAGTCAGGAGAATGAGTAATGCAAAAGAATTATCAAATTCTCGGAAATGTGTCAAATGATGGTAAACCCCATCAATCCGGCTATGTTGTAGATAGGGGGGGTACTACCAACAGAGGACGCAAGACAGTACAAGGGAGCAATTAAAACGGTCAGGGAATGGCAATCTAATCATTCTGGGAGCAATAGGAAACACGGCAAGGCAGAATAGAGATAACATGAGGATATTTGATAGACGAGGACAATGCCCGACATTGAAATCGCATATATCAAAAGAGAGCATAATGGTTGTGAGGAAATATGGATAAAATCGGAATCCGGCAAGCAACGAAAGACGGAATCATAGAGTGCAAAATCCCCGGATGTGCAGATTTTTCATATCCAACATCGAGATTACGGCGTGGCAGAGTACAAGGGGGGGGTACAATATCCCCTACAATCACGACAACGACAGGAGTGTGTAAGATAGTCAGATGGAAAAGAAAACAAAGTTTTTGAGCAATTATTATGGTGGTGTGGCGTGGCATACAGGGAGTGTATGTTCCAGAAAAGGAATAAAGCCAACAATATGTGCGATTGATTGGAAAGATGGAAAGGGTCTTGTGTTAAGGATATGGAAAAGAAGATCAAATTGATAGGGTTAATGAGCAAAGATGGTTACGAAATGGATAACCGAGTATTTTCGGGGGGGGTGCTGCCCTACCGAGAAAGTTGGAAATGCGAAGATAGTTGTCATACGGAAAATAAAACGATATGAAAAAGAGAAAGATAATAGTTCTATGTGATTTATGTGTAGGTGGTGAACGGGGTCGAGTTATGAGTGGGGGGGGTATATCTCCAGCTATATCAGCCACAGAGTATAAAGACGCATTGAAAGTGATAAAAAGATATGGAGAAAAAACGGCAAATCATAGTTTTAGGCGGATTGGGCGTATCTGAACGGAGAGATCGTGATCCTGATAGAATTTTATCGAGGGGGGGTGTATATACACACTCCCGGCGCATTGTTCGAGTGATAAGCCTATGGTGGTAAAGAAATGGGAAAGAAAACAAAAGTGATTGGGCGAGATGGACAATTCAGATGGCAGCTTTGAAAGTGCGAACAGGGTTTACGGTGGCTGCGGTTTAGCACCTACGATCCCGACCGCTTGTGGCGGTGGACATATACCAAAGATAGCGAGGAATGTTGATATGGCGTGTATAATCGAGAGTGAAGAAATCAAGGAAGAAAAC
>Ga0326512_10001433_pt1 | contig 18440 bp, 22 predicted proteins | sample 1_2617_0518_D_FD_203652 | JGI IMG/M metagenome (GOLD analysis project Ga0326512, IMG submission 203652) | Bovine rumen microbial communities from UC Davis, California, United States - 1_2617_0518 | ecosystem: Host-associated > Mammals > Digestive system > Stomach > Rumen | place: USA... | reverse complement strand
AATAGGACAGAAAAAGACGAGAATTACAGTTTATTGTGTGATTTACCTAACGATTTACTGCAAAAACTGTTAGAAGAAAACACCAAACTTTTAACCATGTCTGAATCTGAAAAAAAAATTTCCGCTGCCGATACGGTAGGCTAATTGCAAGAGTAGCAAGGGAAATCGGGGTTCCTATAACTGTGCTGTTGGAATTTCCAAGTAGAGAAATTGACATCTGGTTGGAAATTCTACAAGCAGAAAGTGAGGAAGAAAAAAATATAAATTCAGAAAAAAACACGACTGCCGATGAGATAAAAAATTTTTTTAGGGGAAAAATAAAAAATGGCTAAAACGGTTAATTACGCTGGCACAGTGTTAGGACTGAACACTGAAAAATACACCAAATCATTAAATACCTTAAAAACTCAATCTGCAAGTTGTGCAAACTCAATAAAAAATTCTTTCAAAGGTATGGCCGCCGGATTGACGGGGGCCTTTTCTGCCGTTGCATCATTCAATAAAATTGTAAGTTCACTGAAAGACTATGAGAGCAAGGTTTCAAGCCTTTCAGCGATTACAGGAAATATTGAAGATGCAAAAATCTTATTCAATGACCTAAATAATTTAAGTCGAAAAATTCCGCAACAGTTCGATGATATTACCGCCGCCGCTGTAAATTTGAATAAGAGTGGAATTGTTCCGACAGAAGAAAACATCAAAGCGTTGTCAGCGATTGCCGTTGGAACTAATAACACTTTGGCTAGTGTATCGCAAGTCGTTACAAGTGCAGCACTTGGTCAAGTGAAAGCACTTAAACAGCTTGGTATTGTGGCAAAAGCTACCGGTGATCAAATTGAAGTATCGTACAAAGGTCAAAAATCTGTAATTGATAACACTTCAGAATCTATAATGAAGTATATCAATGATATTTCTAAAAATAACTTTGCTGAAACGCTAAATTTCCAAATGCGAGGAATGACCGGAGCCACAAAGAACCTATCTGATGCATGGTCTGATATGTGGACTGCCATCGCAACCGGAGATGTTGGTAGAGAGATTGCAGACAGTATCTATACAGCGTCAAGAGCATTAGACAGCTTTACAGCATGGCTGAAATCCGCAGAAGTACAGCAAGCGTTAGGTGGAATTGTCAGAGCGTTCAAGGGCGCATTTTCCACAATAGCAAACGGCCTATCAAATTTATGGCAACCGTTTTCTGATTTTTTCTCAAATTTATCTGATGCCGGAGAGAAAACTTGTAAAGCTGAAATTGGATATTTTGAGGGGTGGTTTGACTTTGTTCGCTTGGGTTTAGGCGATATTACAGCACAATTAGATACATGGTATAAACAGCTACAAGCATACGCTGAACGAGCCGGATCTATCATAGCGCAAACTGTTCACGGCACTACATACGAGGTTATGAATCGTGCTGATTTGAGCATTAAGATGCTGGCTAAAATTAAGGAATTAGGCCTAGAAAATACCGCACTTGTAAAGAAAAGCGGAAAAGTTGACCTTTCTGCAATTTTGCAACTGCCAAAGGGCCATCCACTTTTAGACTATTATATGTCTGAAAGAAAGCGTGTAACAGATGCAAATAAACAGATAAAAGATACAGAACTTGCATCAGAAGATGCTTTTCAAAAACAGTTAGCAGATATTGAAAAAAAGAACAATGAAGAGCGTAAAAAAGCATACGATGATTTGATTCAAACAAGAATTAATTTACAAAATTCTTTAAAAACAAAATCATTAAATTATAACGATATTTTTAAAATGTCAGGAGCCGGAACTTCTGGAAGTACCGCCGCAAGTTCTGCTGCAAGAAAATTAGCAGAAGAAACTGACAAGGCTCGAAAAGCATACGAAAATTTGAACGCTGAAATTCAGCGGATGAAGTTCAATGCTTTAGACGCAATAGAGCAAGAGAACGTCACATACGCTAATAGAATGACAGTGTTAAAAACTGCATTGGAGCAGAGTGCAATCACGCAAGAGCAGTACAGAGCCACAGAAACAGAACTCACGCAACTGCACCTCGATAAACTGTCAGAGTTATACAGTGAACACTATGAGCGTGAAGCAGAGAAAAGAAAAGAGCAGATTGATAGACTGCGTGAAACTGAAAGAGATTGGTCAGAGTCTACACCATTAGACGCTTTTACGGATAAACTGCAAAAGTACGGTTTGACATGGGATAATGTTTTAACCGGAAATTTTGAAAAGTCAAAATTGACCGCTACTCAAATAACCGGAGTATACGCACAAGCAAGCAGTGCCATTGGTGGTTACATCGGAAACATAGCACAAGGATTTGAAAAAAATAGCGGTATGTATAAAGCGTTGTTCGCTTTACAGAAAAGTTTTGCGGTGGCTAGTTCCATACTATCAATCTATCAAGGTGCTGCAAATGCGATGGCGGCTCCATATCCGCAGAATTTGATTGCATGGGCCGGAGTTCTGGCACAAGGTTTAGCGTTAGTCGGACAGATTAAATCTATCAATTATAGCGGTGCATACGATAAGGGTGGATATATCCCTAGCGGTGCGGTTGGTTTAGTGGGTGAAATTGGACCGGAACTTATAAAGGGTCCGGCAACAGTTACCGGAAGAAAAGACACGGCCGATATGTTACGACAAAATGCCATTACAGTTAATCTAATCGAAGATAGAGAAAAAGCCGGAACTGTTCAGCAGTCTGAACGTGATGACCAGCAGATGATTGATGTATTTGTTGCAAATATTAGGTCCGGCGGTGATACTGCTAGTGTACTAGAATCAACTTACGGCCTTAAAAGAGTGGGGTATTAAATGAGTATATTGAGTTATCCGGTAACTTTACCGCAACCACTGCAAGAGTCTTACAGCGCAGATTATAAGCCGGCATTGATTAGAACTACATTCACCGATGGCAGTGCTAGACAAAGAACTATGCCATATAATGCTAGTGACTTTTCTGTTTCATGCGTTCTTATGCTTACAGGCGCACAGTGGGTAGACTTCTGGAACTTCTACAAAGGTCTGAATTATGGCTCGGATTGGTTCACAATGAATCTACCACTAGATAATTCTGACAGTGTTAATACAAGAACTGTACGCATTAAAAACGGCCAAATTAAAAAAGATTTACAGTTTAGGAACAGCAGTAATTTCGTGTATAAAGTTTCATTTGTGTTAGATGTGAGGGAATAATGTATGGCACTTCAAACACTCAAAGCGTTATGGGCGAGCGGCGATAAATTCCCTATTACGACACTCACATTCAATTTAACTTTAGGCTATAAATACAACGGTCAACCGTGGCAAGGTTCTTCAGTTGAAAATAAAATTTTACGTTATGCACTGTCACAGTCTGATATAACTTTAGACGGTGAAGTTTATTCTGCCAGCTGTTTCAGTGCCGCACTGCCGGAAAGGTCTGATAATACTTTTCAGGATTTAACATTCTCAATCGGTGATGTAAATCGTGAAATTCTGCAATATCTTTCAAGAATTACGAGAAATGACCATAAAAATTTGAACTTTGTCACACTTGCACAATGGCACCCGACAACGCTACAAAAAGAATTTGAAATAGAGATGGTTATAAATTCTGTCAATTTCTCCGGTTCGGCAGCAAACTTTACCGCAAGTTTTGCGGATTTAGTCAACACGGAATTTCCACAGAAACGCTATACTGCTGAAAACGCACCCGGTATTATATATGTGTCAAATTAACATAGATAAATATCTTTTAGCGAGATATAAACAAGGTGGTAGAACTCTGCCAGATGTTGACTGTTACGGTTTAGTCTTGGAATTTTTTAAAAATGAGTTAAAAATAAATCTGCCATTGGAGCAGAGTATAACCGATATTAGTCAAGCACCGGAAGGCGAAAAAAATTTTAAAAAAATCGTAAAATATGCAGAAGTCACAGAAAAAAATTTAGAACGTGATAAAATTTATTTATGCGGATTTTATACTAAAAATAATTTTTTAGCGCACTGCGGAATAGTGATAAATAATAAAATTCTGCATATCAACAAAAACGGTGCTGTATTACAGAGTATTGGCACAATTAAAAGAATTTACAGTTTATGGAGTTTAAAATTCTATGAAATTACACGTAATAGTCGCACCTAGACACGATTTAGATTTCATAATTGAAGAAGAATATACAGATATTAAATCAAATATAAGTATTTATGATTTAGTTTCGGAACTTGCTCAAACTCCAAACATCACAGAAAAATCTATCACAGTAATTGTTGATGGTGCTGTTGTTCCTTTTGCAGATTGGAAGAAATATTTTTTATCTGAAGAAAAAAATCACGAGATAAAATTTATCCTGGAGCCGGAGGGAACTGTTGTAATGTTCGCCTTTGTGATTATCGCTATGGTAGCTACTTTCTTATATACCATGCGCATGATGCACAATTTGAATAGCAAGACCGGAACAGATAAAAGCGGTGAGTCACGCTCAATTTATGACGTGAACGCACAAGGCAACAAGATTAAACTCGGTGATGTCATTCCTGAACAGTTCGGCTTATTTAAAAAGTTCCCTGATTATTTAGCAGATGCACACGGATTTTACCGTGACAATGAATATTATTTAGATTTGATTTTAAGTCAGGGTATCGGATATTTTCAGCACGATTTATCGAATATCTATGTCGGTGCTACTCCACTTTCAGTGTTACAGGGCATACAGTGCGAAGTATGTGATCCGTCAGCAGATTTATCAAATAACAGCATAGCACCGGAAATCACTAAATGTTGGTATAACTCGACAGAAGTAACTAGTAGCGGCCATACACTTCACGCACTGACAACTGGCATCACAAATAACACGCATTTAGAATATCAGTCGATATTTATCGAAGGCTACGATGATTTGTCTAAATACCGTGTCGGCGATTTAATTAAAATTAGCGGTGCAAGTAATGAATGGGTGGTATTACCAGCGTTCCAAGATACAGCAGAACATTACCCAGAACAGTTATCAAGCGATTGGGAAGTTAGAGCGAGAAACAACTATAGAAACAATTATGATCATGTGCATCAATTTGCAGTTTATCCGTTTAGACCTAAAGAAATGAAAGAGGCTGACGCACGATCAACTTCACCGATACATACTTTCTTTCACGTCTATGTTAAACAGCGTGATTATTATATATCAGGTTCGACAACTGCATCATACAGATTACTCGATATTCCATTGAATGAGTGCTCAGTAGTAGAGAGTGCTAGACGTTGGGGCGGTGAGAAATGGGAACTCAATTCAGCTGTATTCAGTAGTGGCGCTTGGTATCCATCAACTGATTTCGACAACTATATGCTGTTGGGTAATAACTGCCGCCATGAGTATTACACAACGGGAGGTTGGATACCGATTACAGAATACAGCATTTTCGATTATTGGCAGCAATACTATAGTTATTCCGGTGGTCCGACCACATACGGCACAGTTGATTTACAGACTATTCCTGATAATTGTAGAATAGATTGTTACAGTCCTTGGGGAATGAATGCTGGTTACGACACTAGAGGCTGCGTTTCTTATATAGGCAGATATGGGGAACTTTATCAAGCGACACCTACAATTTTATTCGGAAGTAATCCACTGTCTTACGAGATTAAGATTAATGGCAACGGCGGATATAAACTGTGGAACTCTCGACTAAAAACCAATGCAGTATTTAACGTGCAGATTGCGTACTGCGTGAGGGCAAAGGTTACTGAGTGCCATCGCAAAGACCTAATTGGTAAAACTGTAGATATTATCGCAAATAAACCGCTTAAGTTTGCTATACCACTAATCGGCACAAATTATAGTACAGGCTCTGTGTACTCGACACAAAAGATATTCTGTGAATCGCTGTGTTTCAAACTGCCTTGGGATGATGCAGCACAACACATTGAGTCAGCATTTTTATATGAGGACTTTTTCGGTTCGCTCGTACCGACAAAGGTTGATTCTCGTATGGGTTGGGAAACCGACCCATCATACGGTATTGAAGAAACCGACTCCGATTGGAAATTCGTGATCACAGATGGCACTCAGACCTATAAAGCTAACTATTTGTGTATTGACCACGAACACGCTGGAACAGCAGGCGCACTTGGTCATAACTGCGTTGCCGTTCGTGTAACAGCTACCCCAGAGGGTATTTGGGATTTCTATAATGCGCGTAGAGGCACAGTTGACGACAATGGTTTTTATAAAGTCGTTGCTGTATATGGTGAAAACAGTTTCAGCGCAGATTTAGACTCGCCAATACTTGTTAATAGCAAGAGTAATTTAAGTAGTGATAATGCAAAGAGATTATTTACCACCCCACACCAAAATCACAGAGTCTACAATCAAGATATTATGCGTTCAGACAAGGACTACAAGGGCAGAGAATTTACCGACATAGACCAATACTTCAAAAAAGTTAAAATCGGTGGCAAGTGGGAGGAAGATGCACCGTGTTACGCTCCATCTGTGACTAAAGTAATGTTACATAGATGTGATAGTAATGGTAATTTATACCCGGATTGGACCGGATTTTGGGCAGTAGACTCAATTCAGAAAAATGTTGTTGTTGAAAATATTACGCAAGGTTTTTCTACAAAAGATGTAAACAATTCAATTAGCGGCCCATATCGTGCTGCACCTATTGGCGTCGATGTATCAGAAATTGAAGTGGATTTGCAAGCTCCAGGCGGTATTTACTACAGAAATGACAGCGGCGATATTGAGCCGTACAATGTTACTGTTAGAATTGAATATCAGAGAGCCGGCGATTTAGAGTGGCAACATAGAGATGTTACTTTAACAAGCAACGGTATAAAGAAATTCTCTAATGGAGAGTACACCTCGACCGGAATGGATGCAGTCGGAGTAACTGAAAAATTTGATTTACCAAAAGGCGATTGGTACTTCCGTTGCTACAGACTTACAGAAGAGCATAGCGATGATACAACACATTATAGTGATGTGGTGAAATGGACCGGACTGAAATCAGTTATCGCAAATCCACAGTCTTATGATGATATTACAGTTTTATTGATGCGGTTCCGTGGGTCTGAAACACTTTCAGAAATGTCTGATAATCAGATTAGTACGCTGTTCACTAGAATGTTACCAAACATTGAAACTAGCGTGTTAGAACCTACCAGCGCACTCGCTCCGGCAGTGAAGTATATCTGTGACCATTCTAAATTTGCTAGTCTACTGCACATTGATAATATTGTTGATATGGATGCAATCTGGAATGTTCGAGGTTTAGACCTTAATGGCACTTTAGACAGTGATAACACACTGCTGAATGTTCTATCTGACATTCTACATATTGGCTATTCTGAATTATCTACAAGAGCAGACGGATTACAAATTGTGCAGATTGGTGAGCATCCTAATATAGACTATGAACAAGGTGGTAGTTGGGACGCTGCGCATTTATCCGGTCCGACTGATTACAGTTTCATTTTTTCGCCACAAAATTATTCAGGTTTAAAAATCGATGTGGCACTTCCTAGACGTGATGATGCAGAAGAAATTGAAGTTCAATATACTGACGTTGAAACCTACAAGACAGCAACTGTGTATATTCATATGTCAAGCAGTCAGTACAGTACAATAGAAGTTACTGATTATCCGACTTCGATATATCAAGAAAAACTACAGTTGTTTGGAGTGACAGAAAAAGCGCAAGCTGTTGCTATGGGTGCTAGAAGATTACGCTCCATATTAAGAAATCGAGTTAAATTCACTTTAACTACTGAATTTGACAGTTTAAACTGTAATTATAAGGACTTTGTGGGCTTGGTAGTTGATGAGCCTACTTGCGGTATGCTAACGGCAGAAATGCGTCATAAGCCAAATTATGGCAACGAGTATATTGTGGTTGGTTCAAATTGGGCGGGCGATGGCTATTCCGGCAGAGTTACAAATTACGACAACGGTATAATTGAAATTAATCCGCCGCTTACCGCAGAACAATACGGCGGTAGTGGTAATGTTTCACATAGACCGACAGCATTTTTCATCACAGACGAAGAAGGACAACCGCACCTACTGTCAATTAGATACAATGATTGGATAGATGCAAAATCATTCAGAGCGACTTTACCTGTAACGTGGTACGGCACTGAAATTGAACTGCCTAGAATTGTATCTGCTGTTATTATTCCGTGTTGGGTAGAGAAAATCAAACCATCTGAAAAAAATTGCACAGTTGAATTGACAATGTATGACAGCAGTATTTTCACCGATGATTTACCAATGCGTGAAGGCTATGGAGTTTCAAGCTACGGCACTTCACCATACGGAAAGAGTTATTAATAATTTATAGGAGATTAGAAAAATGGCGAGTACAACTTTACCGAATGGAATTGTAGTTCCTGAAAAGTTTAGCCGAGATTGGTACGCTGATTTATATCATAATTGGCAAGAATTAGATAATCTGCTTGGTGGTGGAACTCCAAAAGACGGTACGCTCACAATTCAGAAAAACGGCGATACTGTTGGCACTTTTTCAGCAAATCAAGCTACTGATGAAACTATAAACATCACTGTTCCAGATGTGAACGACGGTACGCTCACTATTCAGCAGAATGGTACAACAGTTGATACGTTTACAGCTAATTCTAGCAGTGATAAAACGGTAAATATTCAGTGTGTAGATTTAACAAGTAATCAAACTGTTGGCGGAGATAAAGAATTTACGGGTACAACTACAGCACATGATTTAGTGCCTAGCGCTACAGATACATACAATTTTGGTAGTTCTACTGCACAATGGAACAACGCATATATCAAATCATTGACTATTAACGGTGTAGCGTGTGGGGATATACTGACGCATAATGCCAGCGAGTTTGTAGACGTTAGCAGTGATCAGATAATAGACGGAGTTAAGACTTTTAGACAAGAAGTGACTATGTTCGGTAGAGATATAGATCTAATGTCACGTATTCACTATGGCAAAAATTCTAATCCTTCAGCTACATCTTGGAATTATCTATTTTTCAGAGGTAATACTGCAACTGAAGGTTATACCAATTCTTGGCATAGTGGGTATCTTGAACAAGTCGTAAATACTAATGGATCTACTAGAGGAAGATGGCTTATTCGAGATACATCAGAAAATACAGTATGTATTGAACTTTGGGCAAATGGTAGCGATAAGCAAGTTAAACCACAGGTAAATAATACCATTGATTTAGGTACCTCCGCAAACAAATGGAAATCATTTAACGGAATCAATCCTGGTGCTTTGAGTTTGCCAAGTAATTCCTATGTTAATGTTGATACAACAAATTGGGATTTAACTTGCTCTAATGGACAATTAGGAAGTTTTACACCGACGGCTAATGGTTGGCTAATGTTATTTATCAATAATGGCGGAACAAATGAAGTTAATTTTTGGGTAATAGGCGGAAATTTAAGAATTAATAATAAATCTACATTTAACGACATAGATAATGGTAATTTCAATTCATTCACAATACCAGTTATAAAAGGTGTCACATATAATATATTTGGTAAGGCTTCTGAATACGTTGCCGGAAGAACTATAGGATATTGTAGATTTGCACCATGTCAAGGCAACGTATAGGAGATTAAATAATGGAACAGATTACAGAACTTGAAAACTATATCGAAGAACAAGAAACCCAAGAAACAGTAATTGAACAAGTGCCTAATACTTACTATTACGACAAACTGTATGATGATAAGCATTTAGGTTCTTTTACTGAAAGTACACAATTAGCACATCAATTAGGCTGGCAAGATAACACGGTTGCTATTACAGATACAGAAGTTAGTGAGTTAAACGGTTGGACTTACTTAAAAGGCTATGCACCTAAGAAAACTGAGAGTATGATTTTAATTGAGAAGTATCAATCTGAAATCGTAGAACTGAAAAAATATCTATCTGATACTGATTACAAAGCTATTAAGTTTGCTGAGGGTGAATTGTCAGAAAGTGACTACCAGGAAGTTAAATCACAAAGACATGATGCTAGAGTGAGAATTAATGAATTAGAAAGTTTAATTGCAGAATTAGAGAAAGCGAATAAAGCTAAATGATTACGCTCAAAAATTGGTACAAGCAACAGCCGGAAGTCGTTTATTTTGTGCAGACAAATTTTCAAGGCGACGAATTTATGAAAAAACTTGTCAGAAGTGAAATGAGCAAAGAGACTTGGGATAAAACCGTTGATAGATATTCAGACTGTGAGATTTACAAAGTCATTACGGAAAACATAAATGGTGAATTGCACAGTTGGGTTTATTTCAAGGAAGACGAATAAGTGTGTGATGTTATTGCTTTTATCTGCATTATCGTATTTTTCCAAATTCTGATATATAAAATCGGTTGTATGCAAGGCGAGAAAACAGCATATAAGAGATATTTGAATACTTGTAATGTGTGCAGAAACAAAGGCAAATGATAAATATTTGTGATATTAATACATATATTGACATTATTGGCAGTGCTATAATTGCCATAGAACTGTATCTGCTGTTTTCGATGTGGAGAAAATAATTTATGAGAATTTTTGATTTATATTCCAAAGTAGCAGAATTGCCCGATGGAGAATATTTTTTTGTAAATAAAAAATTTTTTTCATGGAAAATATGCGTGATAAAAAAAGATTTTGAATTGTCAAAAAAATATTTTTACCAGGGGAATGAAGAACTAGACTTTGAAGAAACTTCCGAAAAATATAGGTTCTTTTGTGCCATGATGCAATCTGATGATTGGGAAATGCTCCAAAATAAAAAATCAGAAAAATAAAAATGTTCGACAAATTCAAATTTGCGTGTATCGGTGCAACAGGAATAATTTTTATTGCATCATATTTTTTTGTCGGAGTTCACTATTACAGAAACGGATATGAAACTGCTACAAAAAAATATGATGAAGTTCTGCGCTCGGAAAGTGAAAAAAACTATCAGAAAATTATTGAAACAGAAAGAAATTTAACTGATAAACAGAATAAAATTGTTTCAGAATATTTGAAGTATATTGATACATTGGAGAAACGGCATGAACAAGACAAGATTGACATGGATAATCTGCGTGATGCTGTCACTATTGACACTGACAAGCTGTGCAACAACAAATCCAATACCCACAGTACAGCCGTGTCCGCAAAAACCACAAATCAATCCAAACTTAAATGTTATTCAGAAAGCGAACTACAGCGAAAGATTAAAGAAAGTTTGGATATTACAAACGAATGTGACAAATTAAGTCTTAAATATAACGCATTGTTAGAGTGGTGCAAGTTATGAGAGAATTGTTAATAATCATATTATTTTTTGCCTTATTGGTGGTACTTTGAAATGTGTGAAAATCTGAAAACATCTGAAAGTATGATAGCCGTGATAAAAAAATTTGAAGGGTTAAGGCTGAAAGCGTATAAATGTCCGGCCGGAGTTTATACCATCGGATATGGCCATACAAGAAACTTCAAATTTTCAGAAAATTACAAAATCACAGAAGAACAAGCTGAAAAATTTTTGCATGAAGATTTGAAAAAATTTGAAAATTCCATTAAAAAACTTGTAAAAGTTCCACTATCACAATGTCAGTTTGATGCGCTCGTTAGTCTAGTCTTTAACATTGGCGCTACAAATTTCAAAAATTCCACACTTTTAAAATATCTGAATAACGGTGAGTACAGTCTTGCAGCGGAACAGTTCGAGAGATGGATTTACTCTAACGGTAAAAAATTGGATGGACTTCTGACCAGACGAAAAGCTGAGAAAGAAATTTTTTTACACGGTAAATATTAAAAAATTTTTGCGAGATTATAAATGACGCTAATTTGTGATTTTTTCCCTTCATGGTTTTCTGTCTGCTGTGCATCAATAATTAGTACAATTCTGTTTCTGCTCGGTGGTGTAGATATTCCACTGATATGGCTTTTTATCTTTGTAGTTATAGATTATCTGTCAGGCTCATGGTACGCAATAAAATCCAGTAATTGGTCGAGCAGTGTAGGCGGTAAAGGGATAATCAAGAAAATTATTATTTTTCTGATGGTTGTTATAGCTAACGGTATTGACCAGAGTACAGGTATTAACTATATTCGCCAGGCGGTAATTATTGCATATCTCATAAATGAAAGCGGTAGTATCTTGGAAAATATTGAGAACCTCGGATATGGTTCTATTATTCCATCGGTTTTAAGAAAAGGTTTAAAAGCCATAAATCAAAAAAATAATTTATCCGATGTGGAAAAATAAACGATTTCAGCATACATACATAACCCAAAGACACTATTAACAGATGGTGTCTTTTTTAACCGTGTCACAAAATTTGAATAATAATATTGAACTTATGTATATTTAGATTTATTATATGTAGATAGTCTACTTAATTTTTGTCATGTTTTAAAATTTCCTTTTCATTGGTTGGTTGACAAAACAAAATCCCTCTGTGACCTCGGAGGGATTTTTTTATTCTGTAAAAATATTTTTTCTATTTTACCCACACAATATTATATTTTTTTGGCAGTTTTTTGCATGAACCACGAATTTCATTAGGTCCGTCATATATAATCACTTTTCTGCAAACTTTAGTTTCGTATGACATATAGACATCTGGTGTATCAGTAATTTCTATCATAATCAGCCATAAGGCAGATACACATATAACTACAGCACTCACAAATAGAAAGCAGTCATATAATTTTTTCATTTTTTACTCCGCACAAAAATATCATTATAAGTATCGTTCAATGGTACATAAATACGGTCTAAATGGTAATCAATATCCATAACAGTATCAAAAATTTCAAGGCCGTGACGGTCAAAAGTGTCATTCTGTAGGCACTCTGTAACAATATTTTTTAATTTTTCAAAATCTGTAGAAAGTTTCTTATAATCAGAATGTATTGAATATATCGCCACTTTCATTTTATCTATTTTCTTTTTTTCCATGATTGACCTCTATAATTTCCATTTTGAATTTATCGTATCGGCTATTATTCTAGCGTTGTCTAATTCTCCATAACTCACACAATTTATGAGTTTAACCACATCATACCATGCACACGGAGCCGCTACAATTCCAATGCCGCCGCTATTCTGAATTGTCTTTAATTTCAGTCTTTGCATTTCTGACAGCCTACCGTTATCGGTTTTACACTCAATACCGATGAAAAACCCATTTACACACGCTAGTATGTCAGGAGTGCCAGCGGTGGTAATTCCGCAGCCAAAAAACTTTACATAGTACGCTTGTTTTTCTTTGAGTAATTTTTTTATTTTATTTTCAAAAACTTTTTCTAACATTATAAAAAATCCTTTTCAAAAAGTTTGTCAGTATAATCTTTGCGTTCCTGGAGAGTATTATAAATTTTCTGCTCTACTGAATTTTCGCACATAAAAATGTAATATGCGCATTTGTTTTTTTGATTTATCCTATGTATTCTCTTTTTTGACTGCTCAAAAAGTTCCGATGATAATGGCAGACTGAAATAAATTATTGTATCTGCTTTCTGCAAGTTCAAACCCATCGCCCCAGATTGATATTGAACAAATGTTATGGAATTATCCCACTTTTCGTAATGTGATAAATTTTTGTTTGTACCATTAACTTCTGAAAAAGGCCGGATATTACCGATAGCTTTTTTCATGGCAGTTAATTCAGCGGTGAAGTTATAGAAAATTACTAATCTTTTATCACATGATTCAATTAAGTCTTTTAATCGTTCCAAACGCTCAGAATTGCCATAACTGCATAATTGACGTGCATACAGTAATTTTTTTAATGGGTTATCACCTATAAATTCAATTTCACTATCTGCTAGTTTTCCGGTAAATATTCCGGTTTTCATAAACTGCCGATAGTCTTTAGATGTGGAATGTTCAACAGTTATAAAGTTCTGTTCTGGAAGTTCAATAACATCAGAAGTTTTCAGAAAATCTGCACCGTGGCTCTGCAATAGTTCGACTAATTCATCCACATTTTTATATCCGTCAACACGTCTAAATGGTATTCCGGTTCCGTAACTTTCAAGATGCCAGCGGATAAATTTGTTCCAATACGCTGATTTTGTCATTTTGACATTTAATAATTTTAACTGTGAGTACAGATTTTCATATTTTCCCCCGACCGGAGTTCCCGACAACAGGACAACCGCAACAGATTTTAACGCTAGAATAAATTTAGTGCGTTTAGCTTTTTCATTCTGTATCAAGCTAGATTCATCGAGTAATAAGGCTAAATTTTCAATATTTAGCAAATTCTCTCTGCGGAATACCAAATCATAATTTATTATGGCAACCGCTCGATTAGCACAATTTATAAATTCAGATACCAATTTTTTATTTTCTGTTAAATCAAAAACAGCCACATCATAATATTTTTTGATGTGGTTCTTCCAATCTATGATTTTTGACTTTTGGCAGATAATTAAATTTTTATTATAGCCAAGACTAATTAATTTCTCGGACCCGGTAAAAGTTTTTCCAAGTCCCATATCATGGTAATAAGCCACACGTTTCATGTGTGCAGTGTGGTTTATTGCTCGTTCCTGGTGTGGTAGTAACTGTATTTTTTCCATTATTATGACCTCTTATAACAAATATAGGTGCTACGCACTTATAACATCTTTGCTCGTTCTTTGATTTCATCCGCTATCTGCTGTTTTATTTCAGCAATAGCTTGCTCGATGGTGTAACCATCTTTTAGCAGTTTATTGAATGTTTTAATTTTTCTGATAATTCCGTGTCTTTGGAGTAATTCACAAACATTATCAGTTTTTGTTTTTTTCTCTCTGCTAGGTGTGGTCAATGCTTTTCTAACATCCCACTTTAATTTTTTAGTTCTTAAATAATAACAGTATGGTGAAATGTGCCAATAGTCGCACATTTCTACAATACTGTTAAACTCTTGCCCTTTATGATCTTTGCATTTCTTCATTTACAGTTTTCCTCTTGTTCTCATACATTTAGGCATACAATGTTTATTTGTGGGGGTGGTACTATACTCACCAAACTTATGATACACACTCGATATATTAAGTCCGGTAATTTGCTGCAATTCTTTAGCTGTATATAATTTATCACCTAATTTGAATTTTTTTAAATTAAACCGTGATGTTCCAATAGGCACATATACAGCATCGTGAACAGTCCATCCTAACTCAATGCGACTCCGTAATGTTTCATAAGATAGATTATAATCTTCAGCTATGGCTTTTAGCGTTTTATAGATTTTTCCATCTATCTCATATATATCTGGAATACTCTGTAATATGGCTTGTTCTAGTGTTATACTTTTATCACTTTGGAGTTTCTTATAGACTGTATTGATTCTTACTCCTAGTGCATTACAGCACTCGGTAATAGTGCGGTACCAAGTACCACACACAGTTACAGGAATACGCTTACCCATTATTTATTCCACACAATAAGTTTATATCCGGCCTTTTTAAAACTCTGTACACGCTCCATGATACTAGCGATAGGCCGTGTAACATCTTCCACACTGAAACAGCCCTGACCATGTCCGCAGTGTGATTCTACTTCCTCGCAGTTCTCAATTCTGCAACGGCCATACTGTGAATGATTGATAAATTTCTCCGGTATTGTGGAGAGTTCCACAACTGATGTATAGCCCTGGCAACCGTCTACAACTTTAACTAATCTAAAACTGTGTTTTAACATAATTATGACCTCTCTTAATTACTCTTCATCTTCAATAATTTCGATCTCGTAGCTATAACCGAGTCTAGCTAACTCTTCTATTGTTTCGTCTTTCTCTGAAATGTCACAATAGGTATTATAGAGTTTCTCCTGGTATTTTAATTTTCTTGGGAACCAATAAGTAATATGTAAATATTTCATAGTGCTGACCTCTCTCTCTTAATATTCTGCTGAAAACTGACTGTAAACTTCTTCTGCAAGTTTTTTATCAACTATTACAATGTGGTTCCCACTTCTGCCACCTCTTGGTGCGTCATTCTCGATAGTGTATTCAATACCAAGCTGTTTAAGGAAATTCTGAAATTTACCAAAATTGTGATTGTAAAAACTCTTGGTGTGACCGAAGTAGGTTTTTTCTTCAAATTCGTAAATATTGGTATATCTGTTATGCAGACAGCGCATATAATTTTCAATGGTATTACGAGCCTTTAAAGTGCCATCTTTGCGGAATTGATTAGAAAATAATTCTTTAAAATTGAATGTTGCCATAATGTTTACCTCTTATTGATTGGTTTAAATTTGTTCCTTTTCTATTAAGTATTATACATAATTTAGGAACAAATACAAATTTATTTTATACTAAAAATGTGATTAGCCTAACAAATCTTCTAAATCTCTTTTTAATACGATAATTGCCGGAGTTTCTTCAGCATTTTTCAATCGTTTAAGTGCGTACCTTACATATCTTGGATCGTATGCACCGTTTACAACAGAATGTCTGCAAATATCGCTGATAATTGTTCTTAATAGCATTTTTTCAGCTTTATTTGTGCTGTTGGCTTTAATAGCCACAGTCAGCCAGTGAATAACGTGCCATTTTACTGATTTATAATCAACGCGCCTTGAAGTACCATATCTGTCATAAATGCTCAATTCTGAAGTTAAATTGTTCATATCGCACATATTGCCCCATTCGTTTACTGTTCCAGAATAGCATTTAATGATTTCATAACCGGCTTTTTTATAGCTGTCTATCAATTCGTAAAATCCGGTGTTAAAAACTCTGCTTATATTCACGAAACAATCATTCTGAATAGTTTTAGTGATAACTACACGTTCTGGACTACGAAATTTGGTGAAAGTGTTTTGCATGATGATTCTTTTCATAATTTGTACCTCTTATCGCTTGGTTTGATTTATTTCCCTTGTCTATTAAGTATTATATATAATTTAGGATTAAATACAAATATATTTATTACAAGTTAATCTAATTTGTGATATAAATCACTAAATTTAGGAAATAAAAAAGACTGCTGTATATGGCAGTCTTTTTTATGAAAATTTGGCGACCCGTAATGGTGCATAACATTACGGGTCAGGTGTTTGAATTACCGATTACTTCAAACACAGATATTATACATTAATTCCGAGTTCAGTCAAAGCATCATAAGCAGATTGTATATAATATTCATAATCTACATTATCCGGCAGTTTATCCGGTAACGTCATACATGGAACTGTACCAAGTGTACACGGCACTAAATGTCCGGCAGTGGTACGGCTGGCACTGTCTGAATAGAAAAAAGACTCTAAACTATCGCTTGCATGATAATAGCGAATAGATTTGCCTATCAGTTCACCGTTATAGACTGCTCCACCGTTCACCGTTCTAATCGTTACAAATTGCCTTATATCCTGACAATTCCTTATAGTTTCCTCAATTGGTGTGTTGTCTATTAGAAATTGCCGAACGGCGGTGTAACTTATCGCTCCATCCGGGTTACTGCGTAAATGGTAATATTCTTCAGATAAATCTGCGTATGCGCCCTTGCCTTTACAGTGACCATCTGTTTTTACTGCCACATAATTATTAACATCTCTCGATGCAAGAATTGAGTATGGCGTTATCTCCATATCGTATTCAGTGAGTTCTGACCATCGCAGTATTATTGCATCTTTGGTATCTTTCAAACTTCTGTCATAGTATGTAACAATGCCATCAGTATTTGCACTGATTACATGAATATTGGCAAGTTCGAGCATTTCAATTAACATCAATAGCGATAGTTGTCCTGTAACTGTTACATTTATCATTAAATCCGGTGCATACAATGCAGAATATTTTGAGCCAAACTTCCCAAAACACGCATTAATCGGAACTTTTAAAGCGGCCGCAGTTAATTTATCTCCATGATGTTTAGCTGTTATTCTGCGGACTACAATATCCTTATAAACATTGTAGAACTCAATACCTAGAGATTCAGGGAAATATCTATTATTCAATATGGTAGATGGATAATAACTTGTTACATCATTATCTTCTATTATCATAGTATCAGTAGCTTTATAGCATACTGACTTTTCGCATGAATGCAGTCCACCAATACCGCAAGTGTATTTTGTGCCATAAAAACTGAAATTATAAGATTTTTTCTTGTTCTCAAAGCAAAATTCCACATGACCGTTATCTAATACTGTGTATGGTAAATTCTCGAATTGAGATTTAATCTGTTGCAACAATTCAGATTCAAATTTAATAAATTTTGGAGCAGTGTAGTTATATTTAGTTCCAGGTTTAACAATATTTTGCGGTCTGACGGTCTGACGGTCTGAATAAATTTTTTTAATGATTAAAGTTTCTGCAATTTTAGCATCACCCTTTGACCTCAAATCTGCACCAATTTCAGCACCTAATTTTTCACGAATTTGCAGATTAAAGGATAGTTCATTGTATAATTCTGCGGTTATCCTAGTATCGTTTTTACAGTATTTTCTGATGGTATTTATTTTTTCTTGCGGAATAATCGCATCTGG
>Ga0326512_10001432_pt1 | contig 18443 bp, 12 predicted proteins | sample 1_2617_0518_D_FD_203652 | JGI IMG/M metagenome (GOLD analysis project Ga0326512, IMG submission 203652) | Bovine rumen microbial communities from UC Davis, California, United States - 1_2617_0518 | ecosystem: Host-associated > Mammals > Digestive system > Stomach > Rumen | place: USA... | reverse complement strand
GATATGCAACAAAAGCAGTATGATGAAACAAAAAGCTACAGATATGGAGAATATCATAGTGCTATACAGCGAATGGCTACCGAAGGAATTAAGAGAGATAATTTCTTTTCTACTGGTATAGGCAGTTTTGCTACGGAATATGCTAAAGAGCAAGAGCGATTCGGAAATGCTTTGAGTGAGCAGGAACAAATATTAATTTCGAGCGTATCTGCTAATAAGAAATCTTTAAAGAATTTTGAAGAAATAAAAAATTCTACTTCTGCTGATATAGACAAATATGCAGAATTAGCTGGACTTACTCAAGAACAAGTTAAGAAGAAAAAAGAAGAAGGAGAATTAGACGATGATGCTATTAAGACATTAATAGCAACTAATAAATATAGAAAAGAATATGAAGAAAATGCTTCTGAACTAATAGAATTATCTCGTGGAAATAAACTTAATGGTTTAGAAGGCCGTGCAATAGCTGGAGTTAATACTTTTACAAGAGAAGATTTGTCTGGAAAAGATGTTAACAAGATTTTTGATAAATATATTAAAGACGGGATTGTTAATATTGGTAATAACGAAAATGATGTAAAGGAAATTTTAACTTCACAATTTGGTTTTGACTCTGCTACTTTAAATCAATTATTAGAAGCTGGGGCTTCTTTAGATAATATTGTCCAAAATTTAGTTAATTCTCAAAATAGCTTAGAGATAGTTAATAAAAATATTGGTAAGTTAGAAACTAAAGAAAGAGAAGCGCTAGATGATGTAATAGGACGATTAGAAAGTCGAGCTGGCGATTTATCTAATAGTAATTTAGAAAAAATTACTTCTATCTTTTCTGACATCAGCAATCAGGGCGGAGATATAGAAGCCTTTTCTGAACAATTAAATAATATTATATCAAGTCTTAAAAGCCCAGAAGAAATTGAAAAATTTTTAGATTCTTTAACTGGAGTAGATTTTAGTTCAGAAACAAAAATCAGAGATTTTATTACTGGATTAGATGACTTAGGAATTAGTTTAAATGATACAGTTCAAGAAGAATTAATTGATGCAACTAATGCGGCAAGAGATTTCGATATGTCTAATGTCGCAGACCAATTAAATTCTATTAATTTTGATTTAACTACTGATTTACAAGATAGAATAAAAGAGAGCAATAAAGTTTTTACTGATAAAGATTATGAAGATTATAAGGAAGCATTAAAATCATATCCCGAATTATTAGAAAAATTTATTCAAGTTGGTAATGAGCGCATTTATACTGGCTCGCTAAATGAATTATTAGAGGCTCTTAATAAAAATGATTCATTAACAAATGCCACAAAAAGATTAGATAAAGTGCGCGCTGAGCAAAAGAGTAAACAGAAAAAATATAATGACGCTGTTAAAGAATTGGGTTATGCGCCAGATTATACTAAGTCAGCAGTTGCTAATACCAGAATAATTTGGGGAGTAGATAATGATTTTGATAATGAATTTTTAGTAGATAGAAGTGGAAATTCTTTAAAAGATAAAATTGACCTTAAAACAGAAAGTGGTAAAAACGATAACTATTTAAACTCATTATTATATAGTTATGATGAGTCTGGTAATTTAATTGAAGCTGCTGGTCCAGAATATGCACAATACAATGGCTATGCTTTAAATACAAAAAAGATTAGAGAAATTATTGAAAGAGCAAAAAAGGATAAAAATTTTGCGGCTGCTATTCCCGCTGAATTTTATACTATTATTGATTCTGTATTAAAAAAAGAAGAAAAGGATAACAATTTTGGACAATGGTCTTTACAATCTGGACTTCAAAACGCTATTGGTGACGATGACTTAGAAGGCTTTTTAGACGATGCTGCTAAGAATAGTAAATGGCAAAGCGGAATAGTTACTGCAAATGAAACTTTTCTTAAAAAATGGCAAGAAAAAATAGGTAAAGATGTATTATCTGATAAAACTATTGATGAGTGGAAAAAATTAACTTCAAAAGAAATAAGCGAAAAATTACAAGGTTTAGAGCTTTCATCAGACGATGCAAAAGCCATTCAAAGCCAGTTAAAAACTTGGGAGCCAGAGTATATAAGAAGTTTATTGTCTGCTAAAGACATAGTATCTTTTTCTCCAGAAACAGAGGAGGGCTTAAAGGCTCAGCGAGAAGCCATTGATGCTTTAATAAATAAGCATGATGGGTATGAGCAAAAATTAAAAGAGATACAGACTCAATACTCTATAACGGAAGAATCGGCTAAAAAATATCTCGCCGTTCAATATGAGCAAAACGAAGTCGTAGATAATATTGTTAGTACATTATCGGATTATAAAGATACTTTAGACTCGGAGAATCTTTCTTTTACAAAAGGAACGGAAGATTACGGTGTAGCAATTTCAAAACTAGTAGATAAATTTAAGGAGCTATTTGGTAATAATATTACAGCTGAGTGGGTAGAGAAAAATTTAAGTACAATACAAGAATTGTCTAAGGGCGGAAAAGAAGCTGACGAAGCTATGAAAAAATTATCAGAAACCGCCGAAGCTATGCCTACTAAAATAAATACACAAATTACTATTAATGGTGATGCTACCGGAGAAAAAGTAGAAAGTGTTTACGACACTTTGAAAGAGAATTTTGATAGTATTAATGATATTATTGAAGCGGATAGTGGAGATATTACTAGTAATATAACTAGTATAAAAGAGGCTTTAAGTAAATTAGACGATTCTAAAATAGATATACAAGTTAAAGCTAATACATTACAGGCTTTAGCGGATTTAGTTAAACTTGGAATGGTAAAAGCTATTGTTGGTAATAATCCTCAAGAGTTCCAAGCGCTATATAGCTTAGCTTTAAGTTCTGGTTTACATACCTCTGGTATTAGCAAAGTTATTGATGTATCTAGCTGGAATGGCGTACAGACTATTACTTTTAAGACCGACAATGAAGGGTATGCCGCAGCAATTATGGGAGTAACAGCACCAGAATTATTAAAAGATGAACAAACTGGTGTTGAAATTTCTGGACAAGGCTCTGGTAATAAAACAAATAGTATTTCTAAGGATAAGGATACTAGTGATAAGACTACTAAAGAAGATACTTGGGAAAATGATTATGATGCCCAGTATAATGCTTTAAAGAAAATTGAAGCCCTTGAGCGTAAACGTACTGAACTTGAACGCGAGCAATCTCGTCTAACTAAGCGCCGCTTCATTGATGAACAGGCTTTAATGAAGAATAAACAAGAGCAGGTTAAACTCTTAAAACAACAAGCGGCTATTAATGCTGAATTGGCGCGTAGTGCGGAGTCATATCTTCGTGGTAGTGGTAATGGTGATGTTTGGTATGATACTAATACTGGTACAATTCAAACAAATCCAAATGCGGCTTATTACAATGAAGAACAAATGGAAGTCTTTAATAAGCAATTAAAAATGATGGAAGGTTATTACGACCAGATGAAAAGTGCAAAAGATAACCTTGCAGATATTTATGAACAAATTGAAGATTTAACAGAAGTTGTTAGTGAATTAACAGACCCAACCTATAATTTTGATAGAATTGTAGAAGTCCTTGATAATACATTAAAAAATCTTGAGCGTGAAATTACCCATCTTGAACGTACAGACAGTGGAGCAACCACTCAACAAGTACGTCGTAGATATGAGCAAAGCGCGCAAACCTATGTTGATAAATATAATCAAGATACTAATAAAAAAGCAATTCAAGAACAGCAACTAAATAGCTTAATTAATAGCGATTATTCAAAATACTTTACTGTTGATTGGGCAACAAAGCAATTAACCCGTACAGCCACATATGCTAGTATCACTGACCCAGAAATGCAGAAATCTGTTGATACTATTATAGGTCAGGCGCAAGAACTTTGTAATGGTATTATTGAATTAGATAATGACCAGAAGGATATTGAAGATTCTTTATATGATTTAAAGAAAAACCTAGCTGATAAGGCATTAGAATTTCAAGAAAAGGTTTACGAGGCAGTCGTTCATGCTCGTGAGCAAGCAATCGAGAATCTTAAAAATATAGATACTTCTATTAATAACGCCGCAAGCGAGTTAACTTCTTCTATTCAAAAGAATATTCAAAAGATTCGTCAAGATAGACAAAATCAAAAAACGGAAGAAGAACTTCAAAACATGGAAGCGCGTTTATCTTTCTTACAGACTGACACTTCAAACGCAAATCAAAAGAATATCCTTGATTTGCAAAAACAACTTTCAGATAAACAAGAAAGCTATACTGATTCTTTGATTGACCAAAAAATTTCTGAGCTTCAGGCGCAAAATGATGAAGCCGCAAAGCAAAGAAAACGTCAAATCGAGGTTATGGAAGCTCAGCTAGAGATTGATAAAGAAAATGGTGTTATTTGGCGCGCGGTAGATAATGCAATCAAAACCGGTATTAATATGAGTGGACATATTCAAAAGGGAACGGAACTTTATAATATATTATCTAGTTTAGACGAAGTGACTAAAATGAATGCTACTCAAATTGCTAATTGGATGGGAGATTTAAATAACCTTGCTGCTATGTTTGGCGCCAATGCAACAGCAAATTTAGGCGTTGAAAGTCAAATGTCAGATAAGGTTAAAAATGCTGATAGCGTATTTGGTGAAAATAGCGCCTATATTAAGTCTTTAAAAGCTAGATTAGAGGCTATGAACAACGATGGTAATTTTAATCACTTAATGTGGTATGACCAAGGAGAACAAAAAATGGTGTATAAATATAACCATTATTGGGCTAGTTCCGATGAAGAAGCTAAGGCTTATAATAATAAAGTTGCGCAATATACACAATTAGCACAAGAATTAGCTAATGCCCGTGCTTATTATAAAATGAATAAAGACCGTTATATGACTGCGGCTTTTGACCGTACTTATCACTATGCATCTGGTGGTTTAGCAGATTACACTGGACCAGCTTGGTTAGATGGTTCAAAAACTTCACCAGAACTTGTGCTTAGCCCGCAAGATACGGAGAATTTCTTAATCTTGAAAGATGTGCTTGCAAATCTTATTAATCGTGGAAGTTCTAATGATAATAGTAATGGAGATAATTATTTTGAAATTCACATAGATGTAGACAAGATTTCTGAAGATTACGATGTAGACCAAATGGTTGAAAGAGTTCAACAGAAAATTGCAGAACAATCAAGATATAGAAATGTTAATATAATTAATATGATGAGGTAAAGAAACGGGGTGGGTATTACCCACCCCATATTTTAAGGAGGGATATAATTGAAAAATAATGTAATTTTATATGATAATTATGGTTCAGTTATAGCTAATGGAGTAAATTATGAATGGAGAGGGGACTTCCTCGGTTTTACAATAGGGAATACGCACTCTTCTGAATTAGGCATCGCTAGAGTTTCTGATGGTAGTAGATATAGGGAAGATTATATTCCAAATTTTAATGATGTAACTGCTACAGTGCCAGGTAAAGATGGGGCTTATTATTTTGGTTCTAATTATACACAGAGGACTTTTACTATTAAATTTGCTTTCGATAATTTGATGGATAGCCAATTAAGAAAATTAAGACAGATTTTGGGTAAAAAAGAGCCGCAAGATTTAATTTTTGATGAAACACCATATAAAGTTTATACCGTTAAAGCTAATGGGCAACCAAATCTTTCTTATGTTGGTTTTGATGATGAAGAAGGCAGAGTTTATAAAGGGGAAGGCGAGGTTAATTTTATTGCATATTATCCATTCGCGCGAAGTCGTTATAAATACTTAGAAGATTATAACAATGTTAATATCCCAGAATGGCGCGGGGCTGAAAGTAATTTAAATGAATGGAAAAATAGTAGCGGTATTATTAGTAAAAATAGTACAGTGGAATTAGGTTATGGCGGCGGACAGAGTATTGTAACTTGGGATGGAACAGTTGATATCGCCGACCATATAAATGTACCAAATCTTTTTTTTACTCCACTTCATAATCCTGGAGATTTGATAACTTATCCAAAGATTGCCCTTCAATTTGATAAAGAAGAAATTGAAGAAGAAATACCCGATGGTGATATAGGGGTAGTAATAAACGATAATTATATTGGATTTAATACAAAATTATTGTTATCTTTTTTAAATGTAAATCCATCTTATATTGGAGTAGTTTTAGACTGTGAGAAAAAATTAATTTTTCCTTTATTAAGTTTAAATGGAACTACTTGGAATTATGATAAAACTAAAGTTTACAATAATTTAATTTATGAGGGAGATTTTTTAAGCATACCAATTTGTGATATAAAAGACGGCGTTGTCTTAAAAACTTTAAAAAATGAGAGCTATTTCAGAGAAGTATTGATAGATTATCAATATCTATATTATTAAGGAGGTGTAATATGTCAATTCTTACAAAACCTTATGAATTAAGTTTATGGAGAGATAAAATTGAACAAGTAGAAGGGACTGGAACCTCTTCTACTATTGATGGAGTAACGCAATATTATAATTTATATAAGGGTTTAGACACATCTCCTGACGATTTAAGTTTCTGGTATACCACTAGAAAATGGGATGATATTAGTTTTGATAAAGTAACTGGCAAACCTGGTGTAGTATTAATTAATATGAAAACGCCTAAAAATAGAAAAGATTCTTTAGTTCACGCTGATTTTAGTACATCTACTTTAATGTTTAAACCAAATACTTACTATACTTTTGTATTAGAATTGGATTTTAGTAATGGAGGTATTACTCCTAACTGGGAAGCATATGTAAAATATAACCCTAATGCCACTAATCATTATTTAATTTCTTTAGTAAGACAAGATGTACCAGGAAGTATCTGGAATATGCCTAAACCTATTTTTGATAGCAGTTTAGCAATAAAATATAATTATAATGGCTTTAATATGGATGGGACTGTTTTAAGTAACCAATATGAGGCAGCGGCACTATTTGTTGATAATGATGCAATGGGTAGAGAAGTTACTAATAATGGTGTCACCTCAGTAGTAGACAAGGGGAAATCACAAGCGACGGTAGTTAAATTTATTGGTTGTGTTAAAACTAATAATTTTCTAAAAGATAATTCTGCTCTTGGTATGTGGAGTTTTTTAGAGGGCTGGGTTGATGATTACTGGAAAGCCAAAATGAAAATTTCTGTTTTTGAGGATAGAATAGTTGAAAATATTCCCGAATGTTACGCACAATTATATAAATATTATTCTGGTAATGATTATAGCCCTTCGGCTGGACGTACTAGAACGGGAGAATATACTTATTTAAATAATCAATTAAGTGATATGTTACCAGTGGATGAAATTATTGCAAAAACTTCTAATGCAATAGTTGTAAAAAATAATATTGATAAGATTATTGAAGATTATTATAAAAATATGCGTGATTTTGTAGTTAGTTTTATTAAAGAAGAAAATAATAGTAATAATGCAGCACAAACACCGGTAAGTTTATCACAGTTAAAAAGCGATATTTGTGACCATATATTAATGACTCAAAGCACATATTTACCTAGATTTATTAATGTAGATGATAATGGAAATCCTATTATGAATGGTGATAATCCAACATATATTAATAGTGAAGATGATACAAACGAAGAAGTTGTGAATAAAAGTAAAGAAATTTCTAATTTATGGAATACCGCCTTTCCTTGTATTCCTTTTCCTTATTTAGAGGCTTCTTTTTATACAGAAAACAGTGTAAAAAAGGTGAACAGTATAATAAAATATAACTATCAAGAAAATACTTTTTCAGATAAATATAAAGATAAAATTAAAAGAAGCTATATAAAAATGGGTGAAATATTAAATAATAATACTTTTAATAATTTTCCATTAATGGATGAAAATATCCTTCGTCCTTTAAAAGTATCTACTACATTTGATACTATTTATATTGAGTATGATGTTAATGGCTTAAATACTACAATAAATTTTTTCGGCGATAATGATGTACTATTAAATACAGAATTGGATGAAACCATAAACGAGTTAATTGAAATTAAAAAGCAAGAATATTGGAATAAATTTGTTATTAATGAATTAGAAAATGAAGTATTAACTCCTAAAAATTTATTATATAAATATATTATGACCATATATGATATAAGTAATAATAATATATTTAATATTACGACAACTGGAAATGAAACAATTAATTTCACGCTTAATAATGATAAAATAAGAGAAGAAGTAATAGAAATTATGTATAGATATGGTTTTATTTTTTTACATTCTCCTCATATCTTACAATTATGTGAAATATTATATAAACAATTAGGTTATGAAACTACTACTAATGCTGCTGCTCAAGGAAGAAGATTTTTTTATATAGTTAATTTAATAGGTAGTTACGCTTTAAATTTGCAGACAAATTTTATTGAAAATTCGCCAGATTTTGAATACTATATTTTTTCTTTTAGACCAAGTATTAGCTATAATAATGGAATTAATTTAACCGATGTAATTATTAATAATAATATTGGAAAGTTTAATAATTCTAAAGTTTTTACTAATAAATTTATAGATACAGCAAATGATATGAAAACTTTTATAAGTAACAATTCTAATTTTATATCTGATATTATAAAAAATCCATCAAAAGCAGCAATAAAAATAATAGGTTTAGATAGTAATTTTATAGTCGCTACTAATTATGTCGCGCCATTGACGTATTTAAAAGAACAAAAAATTTGTGTTTTCGGCGCACCAGATGGTCCAGATTGGTATGCACAAGATATAATATTAAATAGAAGTACAAAAAATGATTTAAACACTTTAACTTTTTCTTTGTATGATAATTATTATGAATTAAATACTGGTAAAAAAGAAAAGAACCCAATTATTGATTTCCTAAAAAATGAAAGTAAAATTAAATTAAAATACGAGGGGCAATGGTTTGATTTTATTATAAAAGAACAAAATTTAGACAATACAGCACATAAAACTACTTTTATTGCTAAAGATGCTTTTGTTATTGAACTATCTAAAATAGGTTTTAATAAAACTTTTAATACTGAATTAGACAATAATATTGGTACTATTAATGATTTAAGTAATGCTATTTTAAGTGGCACTAGCTGGACATTAAATCAAAGAGAAAGCTTTTACCAGTCTGCGCAAAAAGCAATTTTTGGTGGTTTCTTAAAAGATGGGTATAAAATAGTAATTCCTAATCAAGAATACTATTATGATAAAGACTTAAATAGAGTGATGAACAATACTCAAATTACAATAATTCAAAATAATTCTGAGAAGCCAGAAGAGCAAACTTTTATTTATTTATTCTATGATGAAAGTCTTGAAGAAAAAACAAAACCAAAATTAATTATAGCCACTTGGGAACAAGATAGTCAAGAACAGTATATATCACAAAATAGTTATCAAAAAATTGATAATACTTTAATAAATGTCTATATATGTCTAGAATATAAAATTTATAATGGTACTACTGAATTGACGTCTTTAGATTTAAAAGAGTTTAATACAAATTCTTCTAATTTTTTAACTTTAAAAACGATTGATATTTTTAAAGGAGATACTTTATATTTTGATTATGGGTTACGTGTTAAAGATATAGTGACTAAGCCAATAATGCATTATTCAGTACCATTAAAAAGATACGTTACAGAGTATGAAAAATTAGATGACCTTGGCAATGTTATTGAAACCCTTTATGGATATTCAGAAGAGACTTATACAACAAAGCCTTTGGTTCAAAATTTATTGCCTAATGGGGAAGATTTTACTTCTTTAACTGGTTGGATAAATGGTAGTACAAATGATATGTTTGCTATTAGAATGGGATTGGATGCTGCCACAAGAAATAATGATATAAGTACAATTACACCATTCTTAAATTTTACCACTTCTGTTGAAAGTGGAACTAATCGTTTACCACATGGTTTTATTTGTAATACTGATTTAAGTTATAATTTTGCTGCTGTGGACCATCTAACTCCTGGTGAAGACTTTGTATTAAGATTACAGGTAGAAAGAGGTAACGATTTAAAAAGTATTACCACCCCTAAAAATTTAAATGATGACCAGTTAATTTTAATGGAAACAATGCGCCCTTATTTATATTGCTATGATGGTTCTGCAAAGTTACAATCTAAAAATAACCCATCTGTACTTCCAAAAGCAGAACAACAAGTAGTAAGTTTTATTCAAGATAAACGTTCTTTGGACGCCGCAAGACTTAATAGTAAAATAATAACACAAAGTACTACTGGAACTAATGGTAGTGGTATGTATAGTGATAAATATGTTTATGATTTAAGTGAAACAATGAATAAACACGGTTTAGTTTCCTTGCATTGGTCGAATCGCGCAGCCAATAATATTAATGATATACCTTGTGCCTATATTAAAAAAGAACTCGCAGAATCTTGGAAAACTTCGGGGTATTTAAAACATTTTGACGAGGCTGAAATTCACAGCGGTAAATCTGGTGGTAGTAAAAATTATTATTTCACTGGTTCAGGTTGGAATAATTTTAGAAAATTATTTCAAGAAGGTGAAAATAGCACTTTTAATTTACGAGATTTTGCTATTATTGCTAATATTGATGCAAGCAAATGTACGCTTTCTAACGTTTATTCTATGACCAATTTATTTCCTAGTGATACTACCGAACAAATGTATTATTATTTACCAATGCTATTTTCAGATGATGATTTAATAGATGAAATAGCTCGAATAGAAGAAATCCAGATAAATGAAGATAGTAATATAGCCGAAGAAGTTGAAAGTAAAACCGGTATTAGCAAAAATACTTTATACAATAAATTCTTTCAATATTCTAAATGGGAAGAAGTTTTAAAGACAAAAGAGTACTATGATGTTAATTCTACTGGACGTGCAGCGGGTAATCTGCGAGCTTTTCCTAAAAATATAGACATTGATTTTGACCCCAAAAATTCATCAGAAGGTAGTATTGCTTATAGAGATACTAATGATTATCCAGATTTTGATTTATTAATGCGTATGAGAATGTACTGGAAAGTAGTTAGATATAGCGAAGCAAATACTTGTATTTTTGAGGCAGAGGGTACATTCTTTGGAAAACCAACTCTTAATAGTAATAATTCATATTGTTATACTACTTCCGCTCAATTAGCGCCAGCTGCATATACTTATCAAGATTTATTATCCCAACACTTAGGATTATTCTTTACTTTCGACCAGACAATGTATGATAATGGCGGAAAAGGTAATTCTATGATTAATATTAGTAAAGTAGAATTATTTAGAAAATTTAAAGATGAAAATGATGAATTAATTTTGCCTAATAAAACAATAGATACAAATGATTCTCCTATCTATCGTTTTTATAATCCAGATAATAATATTGATGCGATAAAGGCAGATGATATAAATTATGATTATGTTGGAACAGTAATTCCAAACAATTATAAAGTTAAAATTGATGACACTGGAGAAAGAAGAAATGCTTTAACTATAACAGAGAGTAATTGTTACAATATGTTACAAAAATTAGCAGAAATTTTTGACGGTTGGTTGGAGTTAAATGTTAATCATAATAATGATGGCTCACTAGAGTTAGATTCAAAATATCAACCTATAAAAACAGTTTCTTTTGTTAACACACGTTATAATGATAATTATAGTGGTATAAAATATGGTATTAACTTACAAAAGATTCAAAGAAAAATTGATAGTAATGATATTATAACTAAATTAATTGTTAAAAATAATAATAATGAGTATGGACAAAATGGCTTTTGCAGTATCGCACGTTCTAAGTTAAATTTAAATGGTACAAATGCCATCTTAAATTTTAATCATTTTGTAAATATGGGATTATTACAACCAGATATTATAGATATACTATATAATGATATATACCCAAGAACATATGCTTATGGACAATTTTTAGCCAATATAATTGATGAAAGAACAAAACAAGGAGTAATAGTTTCTCAATTACGGGCTAATACAGAATATTATCAATTAGTAGTAAGTAATGCAAAAGATAAATTATCAGAAAAATTAGACCAATATAGTGCCTTACATTTAACTTATTATAGTGGTGGACAATATTATGATAGACCAGTAGGATATTATATTAATGATGAATCAGCACGAAATAAATTAACAAAAACTACAAAATCAATAGTTGATTCTATAATGTTCTATAACGGTATTATAAGTGGTTTTTCAGCTAAATTATCAAATATTCTGTCTGATTATAATAATGCTGTTCAGAAATATAATTTGTTAATAGACACAGTAACAAGTGTTACGGCGCAGCGTGATTCTCTATTTGATGATTTTTATAAACTTTGTCAAGGTTATATTCGAGAAGGCGCGTGGTCATCAGAAGACTACTTAGATGATGATTTATATTATCTAGATGCTGAACGACAAGCAGATGAATACGCTGTTCCAAGAGTTACTTATAATATAGACGTTGTGGATTTATCCTCTTTACCTGGGTATGAAGCCTACTCTTTTGATTTGAAAGATAAAACATATATTGAAGATGTGGAAGTATTTGGTGTTGATGGGTATGCTCAAACTCCAGTAAAAGAAGAGATTATAGTGACAGAAAAAACAGATTACTTAAATTCACCAGAGAAAAATGTAATTACGGTACAAAACTATAAGACTCATTTCGGTGATTTATTTCAGCGTATAACATCAACTATTCAAGCCGTAGAATTTGGTACTCTTAATTATACTAATAAAAATTCTGATAATAATTTAAACACACGTTTATCCAATAATGAAATAACATTACAGGCATTAAAACAATTTAATAAAATATAAAAAGAAGCCTATCTTTTGATAGGCTTTTAATTTTTTAATTTTTTTATAAAAATTGCACAAAAATTTATAGTATTCTTTTAGTAATTTTACATAAAAACAGGAGGGACAAAGGAGGATAAAATGGCTAATAATTATAATAATTTTCAAAATCAAACTAATCAACAATTAAATCAACCAATGACACTTGGCGCGCAGCAAAATCAAGTAATACTACCTACTTATCAACAAAATCCAATTCTCTTTCCACAACCAGTAGGTAATGTATATAATCTGTCCGCCGCCAATGAAATTGGTAATATTCCGATGGGTTCTGGTTTATCTGTTGGATTGTGTTTAGCTGAAAACATCTTGTACATAAAATCTCTCCAAAATGGTAATCCGATGTTATTAGGCTATCGTTTAACTCCGTTAGAAAATGCAGTAAGTGATAATGAAATAGACGGAGATAAAATTAAGGAAGTATTTAAACAATTTAATGAAAGATTAGCAACATTAGAAGAAAATTATAATAAGATTAAAGGGGGAAAAATTAATTGGGAAATTTAAATATAATGCAATTAATGTCAGTACTGCGTAGCGGCGGACCACAGGCTGCCGCTCTTCAACTCTTCCAAAATGGTTTTTCTAATAATGCCGAAATGCAAAATTTAATTCAAATGGCGCAAAGTGGCAATTCAAAAGGTATTCAACAATTTGCCCAAAATTTCTTTAATCAACGCGGGCGTAATTTTAATAATGAATTACAAAACTTTATGCGATTAATAAATGGAGGGTAAATTGAATATATATTTATAAGGAGGCTTTTTATGCTTACAAACGAAGGAATTTCTGTTGGTGATGCTCTAGCTCTTCGCGGCTATGACAACAACAACGGCTTTAGCGATGGTAATTCTTGGTGGATTATTCTTTTAGTATTACTGTTTGCTAACGGTGGTTGGGGTAATGGATTTGGCAATAATAGTCCTTGTTGTACTCCAGCTACATCACAGGGCGTTTCAGACGCTTTTAATTTCAATCAGTTAGACAATGGTTTAAGAGGTATTCAATCCAGTCTAAGTGATAATTTCTGTTCTACACAGGCAGCTATTTCTAACGGCTTTGCTGGAGTAGGTAGAGATACTCTTGCTGGTTTTGATGGTACAAATTTAGCCATTACAAGTGGTTTTGATACTACAAATCTAGCATTAACTAGTGGCTTTGATAGCACCAATTTAGCACTTAGTAATGGCTTTAATAATTTACAGCAAACTTTGACGGGTTGCTGCTGTGATATGAGACAAGCTATTGCAGAACAGGGTTATCAAACTCAATTAGGATTGAGTGGATTAGACAAAACATTGATGCAGGGTGCATTCCAAACACAGGCTGGTTTCAATGATATTGCTACTACTCTTGCGGCAGACACTTGCACTCTTTCTAGAGGTCAGGATATAATTAAGAGTGAAATTGCACAGGCTGCGCAAAGCATTAATATCGCTGGTGAGAAAAATACAGATAGAATCTTGAATTATCTTACTCAAAATGAAATGGATAAACTCCGTAGTGAATTACAGAGTGCTAATTTCCAAATTTCACAGCAGGCTCAAACTAATGACATTATTAGTAATTTAATGCCTGTGGCAAAGCCAGCATATATTACTTGTAGTCCTTACGCTTCTGCTTTTGGTTATCCAAATAACTGTGGTTGCGGCTGCAATTAACTACTAATATTAAGTGAGGGGATATAATGAGCTGTACAGAAGTTAGTAAACTTTGCAATAATATTGTTATTTCTCAAGATGTAGCTTTTACAGACGGTAATCTTGTAATTAATATACCACAAGACACTTATGAAAATCATCATAAGTATTGCTTAATTATAGCACAAGACATACCAACTGAAACTACTATCGCTGCACCAGCAGTAATAACAATAGGAGACGCGACAACTCCCACTTACCCTCTTGTTAAATGCGATTGCTCGCCAGTAACAGCCAGTACTCTTTCTGGTCGTACTCGTTACGCAGTAAAGGTTGCTACTTCTGTTGCTGGCGGAGTATTTAAAGTACTTGGGCGATTACCTATGGCTTGTGCTTTAGTAGAGCCAGAATCATTGCCATTACCAGTAGCAGACGCACAAGGAGGTACTAATGGTTAAGTTAGTTAATGAAATTATGGAAGAAATTAAATGTATTGAAGAGCAAGGATTAAGTTCTTCTAATTTAGAGGTATTAGATAAGTTAGCTGATGTTGCTAATGATTTAATTAAATTAGAAGAAAAAACTCAACCACAGGAGGTAGAAGATATGAGATATAGCTACAATGATGGCGGTTATAATCGTTCATATCGTGGTGGCGGCGGTTCATATGGGCGTCGTGGCGGAAATTACGGACACTTTGATGAAAGATTATATGACCGTTTAGATAGAATTAGTGAAGGAATGGATGATTACTTGTATGGTAGAGACCGTTATCGTGATAATGGAGGACAAGACCGTATGCAAGAAGGTCTAGAAAAAGTAATGTATGGCATCTGTACTTTAGTAGAATCTATAGTAGATTTTGCTGAAACTCCAGAAGAAAAAGAAATTGTAAGAAAACACATTAATAAAATGAGCAATATTTAATGTACCGTTATTTCAATGCTAATCCTTTAGGAAGAAAAGTTAATGATTGTACTGTAAGAGCAATTTCTTTAGCAACTGGAAAGTCATGGGATTTTATCTATAAGATATTAAGTGAATTTGCAAGAAAGGAAGCGGTTATGATGGATAATATTAAATATATAGATAAATTTTTAGACAGCAATTTTTTAAAAGTATATTCTCATAATAGTGGTTATAAGATGACCGTAGATGAAGCCGCTAAAGAATTTAATAAGGGAGTATATTTAATTACAATGCAAAACCATATTACTTGCTGTATTGATGGTACTATATATGATATTTTTAATCCAGGTGACCGCACCATATGGGAAATTTACAAAGTGAAAAGGACTTCGTAAGAAGTCCTTTTTATTATTCCCAAAACATTACTTGTGGCTTTGGTTTTGCTATACTAGCTAAATATTTTCCAATACCTATAGCGTCCGCGACATCATCACTTACAGAAATATCAAACCATTCTTTAGCTAATAATTGCATGGAGCATTTTTTATCAGCCTTTGATTTACCCTTTACTCCACAGTGTGCTCGCCAAGTTGCGGGCGGGCATACTTTATAAGGAATATTTAAATCGTGTGCTGTAATCATTAAAACACCTTGTAGATGGGCAAGAACTTTATAGGTTTGTATTCCAACTCCATTAGAATCAGAGTTATAAATATTTCCTTGTTTATAACCGTGATTTTGTAATTGAATATCTTCTATACCTATCATATCTGGCTTCCAAGATTTTAACAAGCCAATAACCCAATTTCTTAATTCTATAATACGTTCATCTTCACTATCTGCTTTTGTGGAAAAAATGCCATAGGTCACTAGCTTATTATTATCATAAATTGAATATCCGGTATTATGAGTGGCTTGGTCTAATGCAATAACCCTATATACATTTTTATCTTTTTTTGTAGCTGTTATGTTATTATCTAATGATTTATAAACATTTTCCTGACACACCGGACACTGGATTTTATTGCGTAACTTCTTCCAAGAACTATATACTTTATGCCCTTCATCACACTCAAAAACTAGTTCAGTGTCTAAGTTTTTATAATTGGTAGAAAGTATCTTCCAACCATAAGGTTTTATTTGTTCCTGAATATCTTCAATGGTAATTCGTGCCATTACTTCTTACCACTAGAACCAAATCCACCTTCTCCCCTATCATCATTATCAAACACACCAATATCATCAACCTCATAGAAATGAGCCAATGGAATTTCATTCAAGACAAGTTGCGCGATACGTTCCCCTTTTTCAATATGGTAAGGTTTACCGTGTTTTACGGAAGTTAATCTAATATATGGATGTGCAGCGTCTTCTGGATTATCCTCAAAAGTATATGAAATATCGGCAATTTTAGGCTCGATATTTTCAATAATAATACCAATTTCTCCGCGATAGCCGCTATCTATTGTCCCAGGGGCATTGGCTACTCTCATTTTAGTTTTTAATGATGTGCCGCTACGTGGACGCACTTGTAATTCAAAACCGCGTGGCACAGCTACCTTTAAACCAGTTTTTACTAATACAGTTTCTCCAGGCTCAATATCATAATCTTCAATAGCATAAACATCCAAACCAGCGTCACCAACATGAGCATATTTTGGACACTTCGCGCCACCCGATAGACTGATTGGAATTTCAATAATTCGCTTAGAGGATTTTTGTCCTTCCGTAAAGGCGTTCATCACCATACTTAAATATCTTTTCAAGAAATCAATTTTATTTTTAGGAATAGTATCAATACTATCTAAAGCAGTAACTATTTTAGCATATTCTTCTAATAATTGGTCTTGAGACAAACCATATGTTTCCATCTCTTTTTTTATAAGAATAACCGAATTAGAATCTTCCAATGCTTTTTCCAATTCATTTAAGATAATTTCGCTTAGAGGATTGAAAGCTTCATCTTCTAAAGATAATATCGCTGCAATATCTTCAAATTGACTAACACCTTCAACATTTAAAACGTCAGCTAAATTCATTGTATTTTTAACTTGCTTTTCTTCTTTTTTTACTTCTGCAACAGAAGTATCTTCGTTATTAATTGTTTTTTCTAATTCTGCCATATTATTGCTCTCCTATTTCTGGTTGTAATGTAATTAAAATATCAGCATAGGGCAATGTTTCAATCATATCACAAAAAGTATGCCAATCGTCTAGTTTATGATTTTTTCGCCACATATACATATTATATAAAACCTCATAATTTACCATAATTGTGGCTTTTTGATTATAACTAGATGGTAATAGTTGAATTAACTGCCACCAATATTCTTTATCCTTTGTTTTTAAAAATCTCTCTCTATTATAATTTAATACTTCAATGGTCTGCTTTAAATTTTGTAAAGCATAGTCATTTAGATTTTCAGTACTAAAATCATCGAGAGTAAATTCTTTGGTTTGGATTTTGTGCATAGTTGAACAGCTGTTTCGTACAGTACCAACCTTGTATGTGTCTGCTTCTTTCCACCAGTATAATGGGGCACTCAAGGTTATAAATACCGGAATCATTCGACGAAATTTTGCATGAACTGGACCGCCATTAACTAAAGTTTTCATTAGTTTTTTATCATTAGCTCCAAGCCAAATTTCAGTATCACTGCTGGTAACATCAAATCTTGAATCAATTCTATCCCAGCTATTTTTAGGATTACGCATTCCTTCAATAATAATTTCCCATTGCTCCCAAGATGGAGTAACTACTTTTTCAATTTTAAGCATCTTTTTCTCCTTCTGCTTTACCAGCGATAAAACCTAACGTATATTGTTCTTTTAATTTATCTTCTATATTTTTAAAACAAGTTGGAAAACAACTACCAACTAAAAACTCAAAACTAATTTCTGTGGTATCATCGCCTTTAAAATGTTTATCTAACATACCAACCATTCTTTTTAAATGACCAAGTTGTACATTATCTATATTTTTATCCATTAGTTAAACACCTCCATTTACCGTTCTCTTTTTTCCATATATTTTGATTAGGACTGCCGCGCCACTTCAAAGTAATATCTCTTTTATCTAATT
>Ga0326512_10001431_pt1 | contig 18455 bp, 27 predicted proteins | sample 1_2617_0518_D_FD_203652 | JGI IMG/M metagenome (GOLD analysis project Ga0326512, IMG submission 203652) | Bovine rumen microbial communities from UC Davis, California, United States - 1_2617_0518 | ecosystem: Host-associated > Mammals > Digestive system > Stomach > Rumen | place: USA... | reverse complement strand
GTTCGTAAAGTGTCCATATTTTTATCCATGGAGCAAAAAAAAATCCCGAACACCGCATAAATACTGGTGTTTCGGGATAAGCAGGATACGGGAATCGAACCCGCCACCTCGGGCTCGTGGAGTGCTTAAATACTGTATTCTTTTTGTGTCGTGGATAATTTCATGGATAAATGAAATCAAAAACTCATAACACGAATGTTATAATACCACTTACGGGAGCACATGACAACCGGGCATGCACTCCCGCCGGGGAAATATATTTAATCAATGGCAAATTGCCACCGATAGCAATGGGATCTATGGCTTGATGAGCTGGCCCTTAGATAATTTTGCCAGCATAGCCAGATTTTGTTTTTCGGATCCTTTATACTTGTCGGAGTAATTGGCTGCGTAGATTTTCTCTCTATACAGGAATGAAGAATCAACTCCGATGGATTCCAATGCGATCACGATGGATACTGTTGTGTCTGTATATCGTGGAAAATACTCAATATTCGTATTGTCGAATCGGGTTAGATTGTACCGCTCAACCTTTTCTATCAAGTTATCCCGATAGGTAAACGAGGTAGCCCATCCATCAGCTCGGATATACTCTGCGAATTGCTTATAGTCTTTTGCGTATTTGAGATTAGCATAGCGCTTATACTGGAGAAAGTCATAATATCCCTGGATCCCGCTCTCATCGTTCGGATATTTTCGGAAATTTGCGTAAATCGTGACAAGCTGCCCCTTTTGATATTCCTCTTTTGTACGCATCCGGACATACTCGCCCTTGTAGCCTTTTTGGGCTTTCATTCCGAAATGATTATGATGTACTTTTGCGAGCGTAGAAGTTCCTGCAGCGCCCTCAACGACCGCTTGTGCGATAGATGTACTAACGATGTTATATCCTCGTTTATGAGCCTCTGAGAGCATTATAGGAGCAATGTATTCTATGAACTTTTCCGCCTCTGCATGAGTATAACCCATTTTTTTCTACCTTTTTTTACTTAATTCCAGCAGATCTGCCCGCCTGGAATCCATTATCCCGTTCTCTCCCAGGGAGTGATATGCCTGATAATCTTCCTCCCAGAGATCCAGCTCCTCATCCGTGATCTTGCCCGCATCCATGTATTTGTGGTAATCGATCATGAGCGTTCTGCGCATCTGCTTCTGCTGAGCATTCATGAGGATCCTCATATCATGACCGAACTGGAGGAGCTTCTTGCCCATCCATACCACACAAGCGAATACAGACGGGATTCCGATTAGTGCCATTGCATCAAGTAGATTCCTCAGATTCATTATCCGCCTCCTGTGCATTTACCGCTTTCGCATCGATATAAGCCTCTGCAGCCGCATATATGGCCGCCGATAATACCCCAGCGATCACTCCAATAGTTGCGATGGTCTGATTGCCTGTCGCAATGCCTGATATGGATGCCGCCACACTTCCGAGAAATGCCGCAATACATATCCAGAATTTTCTACTTGTCAGTTTTTTCAGTATGTCGTTTTTCATTCTGTTGACCTCGTTTTTTTATCCACCAAATAAAGAAAGTGATTATTGCCTCGCCCGTAAACAGATTATAGAAGTTGTCTATGAGCGAAGATGGTACGTCCTGAAATATGCAAAAAATAACGATCATAGCAACTGTAAATGCTATGACCGCTATTGCGCATCCCATTAAGATTTTGTCTATCGTATTCATTTTACATTTTCCATTATCATAAATAGATATCATCAAGTTCAAAAGTCACTTCTTGACCGTCAATGATACGTGAAAATGAATCTTCGGTATCGACAAGATTATTGTAGGCTTCAAGAGCCTGTTTCTTGTAAGAGCCACCTCTGAACGAACAGAAGAAATCGTCTTTGTGTTCTTGAAGCTTATTGTCAATCCATTCACGAATTTTGTTCTCTTGTTCCTCGGTTAGTTCTATTTCTTTTTCAATATACCCAACATACCGCTTAACTATTTTCATTTGACCACCTCCTCCATTGATGATACATTACCACATTTCAAGGTATGGAGCAAATTAAATATTTCCGTTTAGCAAGTTGGTTATTCTGTAAATATACCACATAATGCCCTCAATCAAACGTCTGTGGTTTTGGTGTAATTTACAATAAAATACAAATCGCCCGTTCTTTTACTTCCTGATTTGATACTAATGTTTCCTGTAGCTGTAAAAGAATAAGTAATTAAATAATCTCCCGTATTAGCATAAGGTAATGGAAATATTTCGCCATCGTTTTTTATAAAAAATCCATATTTCATGAATACTATAGGATTATTAGTTCTTGGCAAATTAAGAGGAAGCTCTTGCCATGAGGACGTTATTGTTATATCGTCACTATAATATAAACGTTGATACAATGGCTTCCCATCAATCCACGTCCCCACTATCTTCTCATCCGTAGAATAATCTGTATCTGATCCTATTGCTATGGGTGAATCAGTGGTTTTGGTGTAGAGAATGGTATCATATCCTGTCTGAGTTGTTCTCTGTATAAGAGTTGCTCCACTCGGAACATTACCACCTGTTGTTACTGTTTTCTGATACAACGGCTTTCCATCAATCCATTGACCTATCATCTTTTCATCAGTAGAGTACAGGTCTCCCTTGCTAAACTTGTTAGCAAGTACTTCGGGCATACCGCCCATATATGGTAAAATCTGTCCGTAGAACTCTGATAACCTTTCTTCGGTTACTATTTTATTTGGATTTGTTAAAGGCATTTTGCACCTCCTTAATCTGTGGTATACCAACGAACTGTACTACCGCCCATTGAGAATGAATATAATTCGGTCGCTCCTGTTGGAAGTGTTCCGACTATTTCATATATTGTCTTATCATTCGTCCATATTCCTATTATCTGTGGAGAAGTAGAGTATTTATGATATCTCGACATAACACTCGGTAACGGAGTAACAATCTCCGACATGTCTGCCGCTGGCATATTGTCCGTAGATATTTCATCATCTTCAATAACTATGCCATCCCCAGCGGTATAGGATGAACCACCACCACCCGACCCAACCTGTTTCCAGTTAGCCGCTACTGTGACATCATTGGCGGTCAAGATATACATATCTCCTGTAGCCTGTACCACTACTGTCATTCCAACATATTTATACTGAAAATTAGACGCATTAGTTAAATCCGCAACTGTCGGAACTACTGTTCTTGCGTCAAGCGGCGCACCTGCATTAACTTCGAGGTTTCCGCTTAAATTGAGCATACCTTTTGTTCTTGCCACTTATCTCACCTCCTTAACTCCACTTAACACGAATCTGTCTTGCACCTGTATCAACGCCCATGTTGAACGTGTACCGCTTATAATTTACAGTATTGTTTCCAGCATCGGGATGCGTTGTATCTGTTACTGTAAACTGACTACTTGCATCCTCCCATGCTCCCGAAAGATCATTCTTGACCTGTACCGCCGTAACTGTCCACGATGCCGGTACATCGAATACTTCGGGATTAGCAACTGTCTGTGCAGGGAATGACAAATCCCTCTGTTTCGTAGTCGTGTTATCAATCAAAGATAACTTCGCAACTGTGGCGATATTTGATGTATTCGCCCACATAACATAAGCGAATTTGAAAAGCAGAATATTACTCTTTTCGCCATTTGGATTAGAATACGGGGTGAGATAGTTGTTTCCTTTACTATCCTTAGGTTGCTGACCATCCGCAAAAATGTCTTCCACATACCACTTAACAGCAGAACCCTCCTGTACTAAAAAGCCATTAGAGTAATCACCGCCCCAATCAACCCAGCCACTATCGGGAGTAGAGCCATAATACCAATAGAGATCCGGCAAATCTGTGTATTCGGGTACACCTGCACGATAACCATCTGTACCATAAGCAGGAGAAATACTACCTCTATTTATAGTCAAGTTAGGAGTAACCCAAGTCCTTGTACCTTTTTCATATAAAGTCTTGCTGACCGAAATAGTAATTGACGGAGGTGTGATAGTAGGATAGAGTGTAGGCTCTAACATATCACGAATAACTGTTTCTAACGATGTTCCAGCCGCATAAGTTGTACCTGCATCGATGCCGCCCACCTCGATTGCCGTGGTCATATCATCAGATAATACCGCTGATCCGCCACCACCTGTAGCCTCCAGCTCACCATCAGCATTAAAAGAAAGACCTTCACCTATAGGGATGAGGTCTTCCGTAGATTTATCACCGGATAAAGTTACTCCATTTATCTGAGGCTTATTCTCTAACGAATTATAATTCGATGTACCGCCTCCACCGCCGCCGCCTTTTTTAACTGCGAGCGCATAAGTTACCGGATCAAATGACATAATTATCCCTCCTTTATTCTACCCAATTCCAGTTACCTTCTGATGTCATAAATGCAACATCACCAGTAGCGGTATAAACATTACTTCCTGAGCTGATAATATCATCATCATCCATACCGGAGATCTCAGCGCCCTCAACTACTTCTTCTTTGGTATCTGCGAATAATGTAAATATGAACTCATTCTGCTGCAAGCCCTGAGGCTTTTTGTAATCTACTACTTTAATCATTGAAATATCCTCCTTTTGATTTAATATTCATAAAAATCTATTCCGCGCTGATACTGTTACTTTATTCAAGCCAGTATAACCACTATCTGGAGTAACAACTATTGCATTGGTAATGCCATTTTGACCTCCTTTATGCTTTATAAATTCTCATCGTGCAATAACTATCTGCTGCTGATGATCCACTTATAGGAATATATCTAAACCAAAAATATCTATATGTGTCATTAACCATATCAATAAGATCATAAGCTTCATCAGCCCTAACAGTTCCCCATCCTGTGCCGTCCAGAGGTGTTGAGCCTTTTGATTTATTGACCTCATAACCACTTGCGATATCTGTAAATATTATTTTGTTATAACCTTTAGCAGCAAGATCGTCATAATTAAAAACAAATAATGATTTGCTTTGGAAATTCCCACTATGCCAAGGTAAATAGAATTTCAATTCCGGTGGCGCTGCGGCGGTTACTGTAACCGACTGCAAGGCCCAATATCCACTATCGGGCCATATATATTGATTAGATGATGTCGGATTTACAGTTTTACTTTGTAATGTAACCTGTCTAATAGTGACCTGCGATAATGCATCATACCCACTATCCGGAGTAACTACTACCTGCCGAGATGTACTCGGAGATACTGTTTTACTCTGATAGTTGCCGCCTGTCGGGATACTCCCTATGTCCGTAGCAAAATCATCCATATCATGCGTTGATGCAGAGGTAACTCCCTTATTAACCAACGCTTGTCTGATTGCCGTCTTAATATTCTGTAACCTTGTAATCTGAGTTGCAATACTCATATTCTTACCCCTTATAATGCTGCAAGTAAACTCTCAACATTGCCGATTATATCTGCTACTGTGTTATTGGAATCATACGCACATGTAGAGATATACGTATTCTCCCATTCCTCGCTTGTACCATTCCATTTGATCGTGTTTCCTGTTGCAAGTGTTGACGAATTAATGCTCACATCAGTTAATCCATCCAAAGTCTGAGAGGATGACTGTTGCGACCAGTATTTTGAGTTATTATGATATGCCGGATCGGAACTATCTACCGGAACTCCATCTCTTGTACCATTCGCCCACGCTTCGGAATCCGATGCATCTTGTTCAATAGTTTCAAGTAATTCCTCGACTATTTGATACTCCGAATGTGACATATCAGTATCTGCTGGAAGAGCTGATTTCTGTACTTTGAGGATAAATACAAATGTACCAACTCGCCCTGAACTTTCGGTTACAACTATCTGGCATCTGACATTGCCCTCAACTATGCTCATCTGTTCTGTTAGATCTGCAGTAACCGTATTGCCCGATATAGTCGCATTATATTGGAATCCTTTCCCGTCCGGTTTCGTACCCTGTATGACCGCCGTACCGCTCGGACTATATGCCATACTCCCATCATAAAGTTTAGCAATTAATCGGCCTGTTCCATGGTCGTACTGATCTACATGAACCACTACCGGAGCACTATTCGGTATTAAATTCAAATCAAATGTTTGGGTTATCATATTTACCCTCCGTTATATTAGTATTCCATTCATAAAGGTCAATGTCGTAGTTCCGCCGCCTGATGTCTCTACGTTAAAAGTACCCGTATAACCTTTTTTATATTGACCAGCTCCACGGGATGACCTCACTACTATCTCATCAGCTTCCATTATCACGCAATCACCCTCCAGCGTGATATTATCGGTATAGTTATCCATCGAATCATAAAATCTTATCTCCGGATCATCACCGACTATTATTGATCCCGAATCCGCGCCGATTTTATCCATTACATAGAATGGAGCCTGAGCATATATTCTATTTGCCGCAGTAATATTTACATCATGATTCGATTCGATACTGATATCATCGCTATTGCTATCCGTTTTAATGGTTAGATCGCCATCATGAGCCTCAAATGTAGCATCGCCGCTATATGTCTCTATAACTGCATTACCATCCGTTTTTACTCCGAATGATGTTGTATTCGGAAATACATACCCCGAATCCGATGCATCAATTAATACATTAGTTCGGGATCCTGTAATATTCGCCCCATCAACATTGCTGGTACCAAACGAAATACCGCCCTCATTGAGTTTTATATAATTCGGTCTATTTGGATCATTGCTCCGGATAATGCAATCCGTAAACGCTCCACTATTTGCGGTAATCGTGCCGTTCTGATCCATACTACTATTCGTAGCATTCCAAATCATTTTGGTCGCGTCTACTTGGAAAATGACATTCAAATTATTATCATAGACCGTTAAACTCGGGACATTTGTACCGCCAATAATAAGTTTTCCATCAAGTGTCCATGCCTGCGTGAATGGTCCGTTCCATCCAGTAGAACTAAATCCAATTCCATTTACATTGAATCTCAGCACATTCCCTGTTGATGCCGTAGCCGTTGCGCTGCAGCATAACAGATCCGTCCACTCATCATCAGAGTTTTTCAATGCTCGGATTATTCCACCTGTTGCCGTGATCCATGCGGTAGCATTATCTATTTCATATTGAACTTCCTGTCTTGTTGGAAAACTCGCCGTTGCCGTACTGATCTTAGCATCGACCTCATGACCGACCTTTGCAAAATTGGTTTTTGTTGTATCTGCTAACCCTGTTACGCTATCAGATACACCTGTGATGGTTTTTGCAAGTGTAGATCCTACTTCTCCAACTGTTATACGATCATAACGGTCTTTTAGAGTGTTGTATTCGGTTTTTACAACCTTTGCACTTGCGCTTATCCCTAACTTAACAAACTCGACCGGAATAGTATCGCATAATTCAAGTTGTTGAAGATTTAATAGGTCCTTATATTCTTCTGTATCGGGCAAATTCACAAACGATACATCAATACTTACTTTCGGGATCCCGATTCCGTATTTGTTAATATATACCTGTCCATGTGCTCGGAGTTGTAATTCTGTGGGCTTCTCCTCAAAATCGCTTGAAAAATCGACTGGAACTGTTAAATATGAGCTATAACTTCCGGCATTGCTTGAATGGAGCACTTTCTCAGGAAGTGTATAAACATCGCCGCCCTCGGAATCCGACCAGAATGGGACTATACCAGTAATAGTATTTGCAATATTTTCCTCTTGTTTAATATCTGTGATATTTTTGCCATATCGGAGCGGGATATTCTTCGTAGTACCGCGGGATACCAATAGCGATACCGCGAATTTATCAAATTTATACTCTCCTCCGAATTGATCCAATACAGATCCCTCAACTCCGCCCATCATCTGCCTGATGGTTGCCGGAGCGAGCTGAGCAAATGATGCAACTGTGGTAACATTGGTCGAAAAAGTAAACGGGCAATCCTCAACCGCGTTTGTTTTTAATCCGCTCAATGCGCTTGCACATGCGCTGGTAGATGCCGATACACTAAACGGCATTGATACATTCTTGCTCAGATCATAAGAGATATGCTGCGCATTTATCGTTACTTTGCCATTTATCGGCTTAGATATTTTATATATTCTGAATGGTTGTTTGGTCTGTGCCGGAGATGCATCCGCAACAATCAGCGCCCGGAGTGCTATATCCTCAAAATGTTTACCATCTGCAGGATACATCATTGCAAGCTCAAATTGTCCGTTGCGCTCTTCCGTTACAACACAAGAAATAGCATCAGACAAGCGCCCGATGCCATTAGTTGTAAATGTATTTGAATTTTCACTAAATAATATCGGTATCATATAGTGTACCAATGCGGAGTTATCTCCAGTTTGGAGAATCCGCTGAATGTTATCGTATTCGATCCAGGAACCAACTCAGGGAAATCACCCGTAACATTGCCATTGCAATTAGTAGAGCCCTTATATGCCTCTTGAATGTCGCAATCGAGATCCGTATAAACGCTGGCGCTTGATATCGCAAGTGTCGCGCCATTTATTGTCATGGATCCCGTACCATATGCCCTGATAAGTGGCTTTGAATTAAACCTTGTGGGATTCTTTATAGTGGCTCCTGATGAGGTTATTTCTATCACATCATCACCCGTAATGAGATAGCGCTGGGGTTTTCTGTCCATCGTGATCTCAAATGCGGCTCGAGCCCTGTCGGATGTTTCCACATCAAATGCATCCACAAAACGAGCCAAATAATATTCATCAGGGTTAAAAGAATCCTGCACTTTTTTATATCCGCTCGAATCCATTAAATGAGCTCTAAATGCTTCGATATTCTTTACTGAGTTTCTTCTTATATATAATAGATACTTTAATGTCTGATTCTCCCAGCGACCATTATCAAGGCATAGCGTACCATTCAGCCCCGGGACCTTAACCACATCAACATCTCTTGCCGGAGCTGCAAATTGGTTTTTGTCAGCCACATATATATCATAATCAGCGGAACTAACTCCGCCTATAACAACATAATCTTTCATGCGTATGCTGCTCCTACTTGATAGATCTCCTGATTAATAACATCAGCCACTATATGAGCTAACTCAAATGCGTCCTGTCCTTCTCGCTGGGTTATTGGAATAGTTATGCCCTCAACCACTACTCCGCCACCATTCATTGATCTGTAATCAGATGCGCTACCGTTCATGGTCATATCAACACCTAATGACGGCATGGATACTTTGTTTATCTCATCAACTGCATCTTCTACCGATTCAACCGCAACATCTCCAAAATCCTCAAATGAATCATTAAAGCCTTGCACACAATAATCACCTATTTGAGCAAATACTTTTGAGGGAGATTCTATACGGAATATCCGCTTAATATGACCTATCAAGTCATCACATGCATTGGTTAACCATGTCCATAGAGTATCCCAGCCATTGCCTAAACCATCAATCAGGCCATATACTAAGTTTTCACCTATAGACATTAACTCCGGAATCATATCCCAGAGGCCTTGCCCCAGGGTAACTATTAACTCCCATCCAGCTTTTAGGAGCTGGGGAGCCGCTTCGATTATAGCCGTAACCAATTTGGATACTATAGTGGGCGCTTTTTCTATCAGCTTCGGGAGTGCCTTGATAAGACCTTGTGCCAGCCCGATAATCAGCTTAACCGATGCGTCTATCAGCAAATCGATATTATCAATTAACGCATCCACAATGGTTAAAATTGCGTCTACCGCTGCAGGAATCAGCTCGGGGAGAGCGGATGCAATACCATTTACCAATTCAATGATTAACTGTATGCCAGTGGAAATAATCAGCGGTAAATTATTGATTAATAGAGTGGTAAACTGAGTTATTACCTCAACCGCTACAGGGATAAGTTGCGGGATGGTATCAATAATCCCATTTGCCAGAGTAATAATTATATCCGGAGCTATGGGAGCGATAGCCGTAATGATGCCCATGAACATATCCACAATTCGGGGAGTGGCTTCCTTTATATTATCCGCAATTGACGCAAAACCAGATGATATCTGAGTAACCGCATCATCATTACCCGCAATCAAGGATGCAAAACCATTCGTTATCTCTGTTAAACTCGGCATAAATTCAGCGCCGATTTTATTCTTTGCTCCGTCAAATGCTCGGGTTAGATTATCCATGGAATCCGTAAAGGCAGCCGCATCTTTAACAGATGTATCCGACATTACTAATCCCAGCTCATGAGCCTGATTTTTAAGATTTTCCGTTGCTTCGGCTCCGGAGTTGAGTAATGGTTGCAACTCCATCGCTGATTTCCCTAACAGATCCGATGCAAGAGCAGTACGTTCTGCACCTTCGGGCATTTCCTGTAACTGAGCGATAACCGCTCCGAAGATGTCCTCTTGCGACATCTTACTTAAATCGCTGATAGATAACCCTAACTTATCAAACTTCTCTACTGAGCTTTTAGTACCTTCATTGGCCTTAACCAACTCTGTAGAGAGTTTTTTCATACCCGTTTCAAGGATACTAATATCAGCGCCATTTTGTGAGAATATATAATCCCACTCCTGGAATGCCTCAGCGGATATGCCTATCTTTTGGGATAACTTATCAACATTATCACCATAAGCCGCGGTATCTTTTGCCGTACTTACCATTGCTTTACCTGCCGCAAGAGTACCCGCGATGGTTGTACCAGTTATAGCCGCCGTTGCTCCTAAGCCCGTTTTTAATGCCGTAGATATTCCGCCTGTTATCTTAGATCCTGCTGATAATCCGGCCGATGTTGCCTCACCATTCAATAATGATGATATGCTCCCAGTAATACCCTCCGCAGATGGAATTATCTGCACATATGCTTTTCCGATATCAATCCCGTTTGCCATAATATTTATCCTTAAACTCCTCAATACTGGAGAATTTCGGAGCTTGTGTTATTTTCTTATGTTGAGTTAATGATTCAAGGATGCTCGGCGGCTTATTTATGCCTTTATGTCCATCCTCTGTGTTCTGCCATATCAGGATGCTTAATCTGTCAACCGTTGCCGCCATAAGCTGATCTGATATGTTCAGATCCTGCTTTCCTATCTTCATTTTTATCCGTGAATCATTGCGTAAACCAATAGAAAGCACCCCCACCAAATCCGGCGGGAGTGCCTTGTAATTGAGTATGTGATACGTTTCCGCTAAATCGCAGATTAAAGCATCCTCATCGAGCCGTATCATCTCGCTGAGAATAATCAGTTTTTTAGGTTTTTAATCTTATCAATGATACTTTTAAGATCATCGGTAATATCCTGCTCTGATACAATGTGATCCGGGTTTTTTGATTCCAAGTGTTTATAAAATGCCTGTTCATTATCGCCCAAAATCAACCGGACCATATCGATCGCCGCCGTAATCCTAACTTGCGGATCATCTTTTTGTGCTTCGGCAATCGCTACCGTTAATCGCCAATCTTTGGTTATGTTCTCATTGATATCACATTTGAACCCGCTTTTGGTTGTAACCTTCATATATTCCCCCTCTATATGTGATCTTATGCGCTTATACCATTCTGGATGTATTCTCTATGGGTATCACCATCAGAATCAGGATAAGCAGTGAGATTAATCGGGAATCCTACTGCTGCACCATCAACATAAGTAATATCACCATTAAGAACACAAGTAGCATCCGGGATAACTGTACGCTTACGAATGCCATTCTTATACATCATATCGATAACCCATATAAGTTCCGGGGTATCTTTTGTATTTGCATGTACTGTAATGCCTGTGGCAAGATCACCGCTAACATTATCAGCACCATAAACGGCTTTTAGCGCATGAACATTAGTAACCTCTAAGAATGTCATCTTAAATGTATCCGGCTTTTCAGTTACCGTGTTAAGCACGATATCACCGCCCCATGCCTTTGTGTTCTGAGTTGACGGGGTATTAGTATTAACAACACCATCCTCAGAGATATATCCAACATTCTCATATGCTGCATCAAGCTCAGTTAATGCATCTGTGGGGATCGTTGTACCTAACGGCGCATAGAATACCGCTCCACCCTCAAACGGCTTGCCAGCGGTAACATTTTGAACATTATTATTGTCCATAATATGCCTCCTTAATAATGAGTGATCTGATATACCGCCTGATAGCGATATTCTTTAGTTCTATCATCTGTATAATTATAGTCTGAGTTAAGACTTACCTTAGAAATCTCATCAAGCATGAGTAATCCGCCCATTGCGGCCTTTACAGTTTCATTTAACTCCATTGCATCCAATAAAGTACCACCATTCATGGTGTTTACTATCGACTGGATGGCAATCGTGGATGTTGTGATGTGATTTTCCGTTGATGATCCTGTTTTCTCTATCAGGACATACTTATCCGGAATAATTTCAGGCCGCTCAGCATATACGCTTGTTGATATTGAATTAGATAAATAACTGATTATAGTAGTTTCGATCATTGTAGAGCCCTTAATATGGTGTTGTTTTCCAGATTATCATAATATGCTTCGGTGGTCATAGCTTCGACTGTTGCACTTGCTCTTGTCTTACCTACTCGGTTAATAACCTCATAACCCTCTCCGCATCTGCTGCTAACCTGATTCGCAATTTGATCTAATCCCTCCTGCATTGCCGGGGATCTCATCAGCTCCGCCACACCTTCACGATTTAATTCAAACTTATACTTATCCATAACGCTCGATCATTATCTTTTTATTCCACCTGAGCGGTATGTTTTCCTCAATTCCCGCCGTGGGATATCCGATAGTTCGATATTTGCCCTCAAATGGCTCCGGTAATATCACCTGTGTATCAATCCATGTATGAGTATCACCCTTAGGGATTGCAAGAGTGTATTTTACCTCTTTCCCATAAAGTGATAATGCATTTGATATCTCATCCGCCCCAGGAGCTCCAACCAATACATCGGATACTGTCTCCTCATTAATATCATAAATCGGATGATTTAATGCATCTGTACCAATTTGAGTTTTAGTTATCAGCGTTATATCTATTCCATGGATCATCATACTGAATACCACTCTATCGTTTTTAACTGCTGACGCTTGATTCCTAACCGCTTTAACTCAGAATCCTTAATGAATAACCCTCCTCCGGGAGATAAGAATGAACCGCTCACGGAGTATCCCATCGCTGCTTGGCTGAATTGTGTCATTGGCTCATCCGTTGTTGATGTTAACAATGCTCTCATCGTAATATCTACCGTTACTCCGATAATTGCATTGTCCAATAAAGTACCATCTGCAAGCATCTCATCCAGATTATAGCCGCGATTCATAGCCTCCTGACGTAATACATCAGATACTACGGGCAACAATTCCCCGGCGCGTGTCTGCTCAGCCTGTGTTAATGGTCTTACCAGCCTCTCAATATCTGCAACTGTAGCGAATGGTGTTGTGTTACTCATTTTTTCTTGCCTCTTGTAACCTTTTTGGGAGTATCCTCTTTTTTCTCCGCAGCCTTAACGGGCTCAGCGGGAGCCGGGGTTACTTGCTCCCACTGTCTGCCCGTACATACGCAATCAGATTCAAAAGTGATACCCGTAATCTTATTGCGATATACCATAAGTTTATCCTCAGGCGCTTACATCGTTTCTAACGATAGCAAATGCATCGGGAATCAGGATACCCCAACCAACATATGCCTCACCACGGATATAGATCTGATTATGGCCCTTAAGATCGCCTGCATCAGCATCGTTATCAGGATTACCATATCTGATGATCTCGATAGGCAGCTCGCGAGCGAATCCCCATTTGAAGAAGTCGCGGAAATTACCAACGATAGCACGATCAGAGTTAGATCCGAATGATACCGTGCTATTAGTATCGATTGCGATGCCATTAAGAGAATCAGGATTAGCTCCCCATTTTAACTCAGGATACAGAGCCTCATAAGATGTGCTGCCCTTAGTCATTGCTGCGAGTGCTGATCTGAATGCAGGAGCCATAACAACTCCGGTAACTTCATGCTCATTGCCCTCGATAAGAGCAACTGCGCTGGAGATGTTTGAATCAGGATCAGTTGAGCTATATTCTACTAACTGAGATACAACATAATCAAAATGATTGTTGCCGATCAGTGCAGAGCTGGATCCGGTACGGGGATTAACACCATGCATTGCCATGATATCAATACCTCTTGCGAGCTTAGCAGCGAATCCTTCAGCGAATGCGCGGAGATATCCAAGCTGGATCTCATTTGATGCATAATCAAACTCATCAGATACTCTTAAACCATACTCAACCTTAACGGGAGTAATAGTTACCTGGCCCATTGTAGCGCCGCCGTTTGATTTTGCGCCGTTTTCAGCTACAACATCGATCTCTTTATCAAGAGTAAATGTCCATGCGGTCTCGCCTCTGAATGGAATCTGTGATCCGGGAGCCAGCTTAGCCAGCGATGATTTACCTCTTACAAGATTAAAAAGTTCATTAGTGAGCTCAGCGGGGAAAAGAGTTGTCCCGTTAGGAGCGGTCTGTAATACACTACCCATTTTATTATCCTCCTATGGATTGCCTGTTATTCCGTCAAGTAATGCCATATATGCCGCATCATGATTTCCATGAGCTGCAGCATTACCTACGGGAGTTGATGTATATGCTGGAGGAGCTGATTGCGGCTTCATATACGATGCAAGCAATTCCGCATCCTTTTGCATATCTTCCTTTGTTTCTCCAAGTAGCCGCGATGCTAACTCATACGGGAGCTTATGCTCGCTTGCTACCTCTGCGCGGAGTAATGATTTTTCAGCATTCTCCGCTCTAAGTGTCAGATCCGAAACAACCTTGTCATTCTCTGCGTACTTCTCGGCGGCCTTTTTCATCTCTTCGTCTTTTGCCTTGATCTTAGCCTCATAATCGGCCTTGATCTTCTCGACATCATCCGGGGATGCAAAACCTTTGTACTTTTCCTGTACTTCGCGCTCTTTGCGCTCTAACCGCTTCTGTAGTACCGCGTCGAGTTCTTCTTGTGTTTCAATAACCTTAAATTCACTCATTTTTTTAGACCTCCCATTTTTCCGTGTGGTAACGTAAATTATTAAAAAAGGACATCGAATTGATGCCCTTTAATAACTGATCTTTTGTTTTTTCTTTTCTTTTGCCTTAGTACACTTCCAAGATGCCAGGATGACCGAATCAAGTAATGAGATATCAATACCATCTCGGAGAGATCTGTATCCAAAACCACCATTTGATCCGATTGCTCGCTTTTCGCAATTCGTGACCGATTGCATGAGCGATGGTTGCCCCATGTGGCATATCTGCTGATCTGCTATCGCCTGTGTAAAAAGAGCATTTGCCGCGATGATCTCTGGAACTGTCGGGAGTATCGGTCGTTTTAGCCCGATAGCTTTCATCTCATCCGATAACTCATCCTGTCCATTCTTACCATCAACCACAACTGTATCTATATCAGCCGTGTTGAGGAATGCCAGGATCCATGCATTACCGCTTCTTATTGGTCTGCAATCTATGGTCTCGACAAATATCTTATTATCCCAAGTCCTGACCGCAATACTCATGGATACGTTGGTGTTATCTTTGTTGTACTTAATTCCAACAAACAAGCGCCCTGATAACTTCGGGAGGGATTCACATTTAAGAACATCCCATTCGCCTTGAGTAATAGCTGATTTAAGTGAGTACCTAAACCAGTATCCCAAACGCTGGATAACAAAATCCAACTTATCACCGCGGATCTCGGACCGGATAACCCTCTCCGTGAGATGATATCCAAGTGATGGATTCGTTTCATACCATAACTCAGTATCGGTTATGTCTTTCGGCTCATCAGGAACTGACCATTCAGCCCATCCTGTATCCTCAGTCTCTCCTGTTAAGCATTGATCGCGTAAATCTGTAAATACGGTACCCGTACTTACCATTGTCGGAGGAGTACCACATAGAATGGTCTGAGGATTCGGAGATGCGGATACAGTATAGATCAATGTCGATTCTTGCTCCGTTGTGTATTCCTGAGCCTCATCGATAACCAGTAGATCGTACCCCTCTCCTAAGCCACCGTTATCTGTTCGCGTTCTAAAATTCGCCGTACCTCCGTTAGTGAGCGTTATACTTTCCAGCCCGTATTGTTTGGTTGTCCTGTATGACTTCTCCGGAGGAGTTTCCCCTTTTTTCTTGCGACCGATTTCAACGTATCCGGCTTCAGATAATACTCTAACAAGTCGCTCCCATGCCGTGTGCGATGTAGTAGTCCTGTGAGCGGTATGTAAAATGGCCTCTCCATTTTCAAGGCCCCACATCTCACGCATAACCATCACTTCATTCTTACCATTACGGCGCGGCAATGAGTAGCCGAAACGCATATGCGTCCATAATCCATCCTCATTTTCCGCCATAATATCAGCACATAAGAGCTCCTGCCATTCAATGGCCTTATGTTTGGATTGATTGAATAAATCAACCGCTTCTTGTCCTCTGGTCTGTGTATATGGCAATATAACGGATTGAGTGGGAGTCTGCCTTCCTTTTGGCATTCTTCCCACCTCCTTATGTTACGGGATCTTTATTTTTCAATATTGACCTCCTATAATCCGTAATTTTTTCTATCATCAATCGCCGTTGTCTTTTTAGTCCAGACATTCTGACGAATGCGATCTTTTTCGGAGATGTATGTCACATCGCAGCGACAAAATTCATGTCTTGCATATATCTCATCAGGTAAATCATCATACGAATATTCACCCTCTAAGTTTTTACACCAATCGCAAGCGGTAGCCTCTGCAGTTCTTACTATCTTAACCTTTAGTCCTGCATCTTCTCTGAATGATGCGTTTGTTTTCATGTAATCATCCGAGAATGATTCAGTACAATTAATAACGGGCTCACCTAACCACTTCGGATAGTCCTCGCCCGCCTCAACCATCTTATCTATCAGACCATGTACCCGACCTTTTGGAAAATCCGCCCGGATACCATTCAATCCAATTCCTGATGCCTCATCTATGATTTTTTGTATCTCTATTGCCGTATCATTTATGCTTATATGCACATCTTCGAGCATCGGCCTTACAATTCTATCAGCGATGTTATAATATAGCGTCTGATCTGGGAGCCTATCAGCATCAAGATACTCAATTAACACGGCGCTCAGATTCTCTCCTAACCTCGCCGCGTACTGATGGACATCTGCCATCGTTGCCGAACCTTTAGCAATGCGCTTTTCTATTGCTCCTATTTTTGCATCCCGGCTGATCTCTTCGGTAAACTCTGATTGTATTTCCTTTAATAATCCCAGAACTATATCTTCTACCATCCTAATAGATCCTCAACACGCTCCGGAGTAACAAGATCCGGATATGTCTGTCCTATCTTGCCGATTGCATCTCCGATCGCTCCAAACATTGATACATCAGGCTCAAATACGGGATACCATCTCGCGCCTGTAAATCTCATCTGTCGGCGCTGATATGCAAAATTATCTCTCAAACATGCGGCCAGATATCCGGCATTTAAGAATCCTGTAAAGAATGTCTCTTTTGCCTGTCTTGCCGTTAATCTTAGATTTTCATGCGCTGCTATGATAGCGCCCTCACTTGATGGATTATCCGTAGGGAATCCAAGATCATCAAGCGTGAGCCCTGTCTCTCCAGCAAATAACGATGCGAACATCCTAAGCTGCGACACATGCGGCTCCATGGTCTGTTGAGTAAATTGCCCCAACTTTACATGATCCTCACCATCATCATTAACTGTGAATTGCATCATGGAGGACATTGAGGCTTTCCATTTATCCAGGGTAACATCCTGGTCTAAGCCTGTCGCGTATCTCTGAGGGAACGAATAGAACTCTGCTGAGATCTCCGACCGCTTAATCGTTCTGATTGCCGCGTTCACATGAGCGATACATGCTCTGGATATTCTGCTATGACCAAACGGCCTCTTTGCATCTGGCCTGTATATTACCGGAACCAGTAACGGATACGGCGCTGGGTTATTCCTGGTCTCAATCAATCGACCATTCTGATAATATGCCGTGTAATCCGCCGTGAAATATGCCTCCAATATCGGGAGCTTGAACTCATCGCGCTCCAGTACCGCATATCCCTCTTTTAATAATCCCGTTTCAGGCTCAATCTCTCCCGTTGCATCTGTTCCATCAATCACCTGCAATCTCGGATATCCATCTGCTCCCTCTGAGATATAAATAAACGAACATGAGCATATCAGCGCTGATAATATCGCGGATCTGTAAAGGATATCAGGGTTATTGAGCTGATAGATAGTATTCAGATCAAATACATCCTCCGTAAACTCGCGGAACTGTAAACGATCTGCCAATGTGTCAACCGCTTTACCACACCATCCTACTATCTCTTGCATATACTTTAAGCTCGGCGGAGTAGATATCCCGAAATCCAGCGTTATATTCTTCATATCGTAGTAAATATAGCGCATATTGGATCTGGTACGCTTAATCATCAATTGTGTTTGCAAACTCTGTAAACTCATGTGTTTATTTCCTTACACCTGTTATCAAATGTGCGAAAAATTTACCGA
>Ga0326512_10001430_pt1 | contig 18467 bp, 14 predicted proteins | sample 1_2617_0518_D_FD_203652 | JGI IMG/M metagenome (GOLD analysis project Ga0326512, IMG submission 203652) | Bovine rumen microbial communities from UC Davis, California, United States - 1_2617_0518 | ecosystem: Host-associated > Mammals > Digestive system > Stomach > Rumen | place: USA... | reverse complement strand
AGGCAGAGCAGTCCTTGACCCCTGTCCCAGAGCACCAGTTCGGAAGTGTATGCATCGATATTCTCCACCTACCCATGCTCCTACAACGAGTTTTGGTGAGACACCCATAAACCACGCATCAGAATGGTTGTTAGAGGTACCCGTCTTACCACCAAAGTCTGTGTCACGATAATTGCCGACATATCTGTTAAGAGCCATTGAGGTACCATTATGCTCTGTAAGACCAGCCATCAGCATTGTCTGCATCAGTACTGCTGCTCTCTCGGAAATACTCTGGCGTTGTTCCGTAGGAGCTGTGTATATTACGTTTCCTTTGCGATCTTCTATACGAGTTATCAGAATTGGATCTGGATGAGTCTTACCATTTGCAGCTATGGTACAGTAAGCATTTGTCAATTCCAACAAGTTTACATCACTTGATCCCAAAGCCAATGACGGGGTTTCGTCAAGTGGACTTACAATACCCATATTGTGTGCTGTTTCTGCTATATGGCTGATGCCCACCTCCTGACCAAGTCGAACAGCGACGGAGTTGATACTCTGAGCAAAAGCCGTCTTGAGAGGCATAGAATCATTTGAGAATGTACCATTGGCATTTGTAGGACTCCAGATGACATTCTTCTTTTGAGCCTTATCCCACACTTCCATAGAGAAGAATTCGTCCCTTCGTTTGTCACAAGGAGTCAATCCCTGTTCCATTGCTTCTGTATAGACAAACAGTTTGAAGGTCGAACCTGGCTGACGCATTGCAGTCACCTTGTCATACTTCCATTTGTCATAATCGATATCACCAACCCATGCCTTCACATGTCCGGTCTGTGGCTCCATAGCAACGAAGGCACAATGCATATAGCTGACCATCTTTCGTATGGAATCCAGGGTATGTACATAGAAAGCAGAATCCTCAAGAGCCTTTGGATTCTTCTCATACAGTCGCTTGGCAATATCTTCTATGAAATTAGGAATCACCTTTCCATGTTCATCGCGCCAAGGTTCCATATTTCTCCAGTGAGCATCAAAATTCTTTTGCACAACCTCCATCTGTGTCTTTGCTGCTTCCTCAGCATATTTCTGCATTCTGGTATCAAGGGTAGTGTAAATCTTCAGGCCATCATTATACAAATCGATGTCTGCAAGGTCGTCAATCTCTTCGCTGAGACTCTTAACATATTTTGCTATTGCCCCACGGAAATATGGTGCGATGCCAGTTTTCTCGCTATCCAACTGCACAAACTTCAGACCTAAAGGAAGATTCTTCAGTTTGTCATATTCTGCTGTCGTGAGATGTCCATGCTCCACCATGTTATTCATTACTACGTTACGTCTCTGCAGAGCATTCTCAGGATGGGAGATAGGATTGAATACTGTTGTTCCCTTCAGTATTCCGACAAGTATTGCTGCCTTGTCTGTGGACAATTCCTTTGGTGTACAGTCAAAATATGTCTTTGCAGCAGTCTTTATGCCATAGGCATTATGTCCGAAGTCAACGGTATTGGCATATTGTCTTAATATTTCCTTCTTGCCGTCTTCACGTCCCATTGCTATGGAGAAGTATATCTCCAGCTTTGTTGCCGTAATCCATTCCTTTGTCTTCATTATCAGGATAGCCAATCCAGGCAGACGTCCCAATAAGCCCGTACTATATTGGGTTCTTACTCGGAACATGTTTTTGGCAAGCTGTTGAGTGATAGTAGAGGCACCACGTCCTCCCTTTCCTGTTACAGCATCCTTTACAGCACCAATGATGCCTAGAGGATCTATGCCCCAATGGTTGTAGTAGCGTTCGTCCTCAGTATCTATGAGAGCAGTCCAGAAATCAGGTGCTACCTCATCATATTCTACTGGGGTACGGTTTTCGTTGTAGAACTTTCCTATCAGCACACCATCAGCACTATATATCTCCGATGCAACAGATGTCTTGTGCTGGCTAATCTCCAACCAGCCTGGTGATTTACCAAACAACCATAGGAAATTCATATCAACAGCACCGAGATACAGAAAGAAGGCTACAATCATTGTGCATAACAACATTGTTGCCTTGACGAATCTGTTATGATTGACATAGGTGGTGTGATACCACTTACAGAACTTTACAGTCTTCTGCCATACTTTCTTCAGAAAGTTCCACAGACTTTTAAATATGGTTATTAACGTTTTCAATTATGTTCTTTGTTGTTATTGTTTTATCAGAAAGGTTAAACCAAGTCATCGTTGGGTCCTTCTTATACCATGTTAATTGTTTTCGGGCATACTCTCTGGTGTGACTCTGTATCTGCCGTATGGCTTCTTCTACAGGAATCTCTCCATCGAAGTATTTGAACATCTCTTTGTATCCTACAGTGTTCAGGGCATTCTCATTTCGATCTGGCAACATCCGTCGTGCCTCCTCTATAAGTCCTTTTTCCATCATCTGCAGCACACGTTCGTTGATGCGTTCATACAGTTCTTCTCTCTCACGCGTGATACCTATTTTTATTATATTAAGCTCTGTGCCATCGGGTAGTGTTCTTGTGCTGCCTGGAGCCATGCTGTTCTTTCTAAAAGACGTATATGTCTTTCCTGTCTGATGGCATATCTCCAAAGCATGGACCACTCTCCGTGGGTTATGTTTGTCAACAATCTGCCAATGTTCCGGGTCCATTTCTTTCAACTCTTCCACAAGAGCCTCGAGTCCTTCTGTAGCCAGACGTTCCTTCATCATTATACGAATATCATCTCGTATGGTAGGAATATCGTCTATGCCATTACATACAGCATCAATATACATCATTGAGCCGCCGCTCATAATGCAGGTGTCCTTCTGCTTTGTTTTTGATTCCGTCAGCAATTTCATCACATCCTGTTCATACAGGGAGGCAGAGTAGTAATCGCCTATATGTCGTGTTCCGACGAAGTGATGTTTCACTCTCGCCTGCTGTTCTGCTGTTGGTGCCGCTGTTCCTATGGGAATCTCTGCATATATCTGTCGGGAATCAGCATTTATGATGTCGAGCCCATAATGCTCTGCTATCTCCAGTGTCAGATCAGTCTTTCCAACCCCAGTAGGACCAGTTATGACAATCAGGTTCACCTTATGATTCCTCTTTCAGCTTTTTCTATGAAGTCAAGGACATACTGTATCTCAGGTGTTATCGTCATTGTATTACGCACCTCTTCCAATCCTTCCTTGATAATACCTTTTGAATATATGGTGTTATATGCTTCACGAATAGCAAGGATAGTATCATTGTCAAAGCCACGTCTGCGAAGACCTATCAGATTAAGACCAGCAAAACGTATTGGCTCTTTTCCTGCGATGACATATGGTGGAATATCCTGTGATGTACGACACCCCCCCTGTACCATTACATATCCTCCAATGTGTACGAACTGGTGTACGAGTACCTCTGCAGAGATGATAGCGTTATCATCTACTACTACTTCTCCAGCAAACTTGGTAGAATTGCCTATGATACAGCCATTACCAATCACACAGTCGTGGGCTATATGCATATTCTCCATAAGGAGGTTATTACTGCCAACAATCGTAGTACCCTTTGAGAAGGTACCACGTGAGATGGTTACATTTTCTCGGATGGAATTATTATCTCCAATCTGGCATGTTGTTATTTCGCCTTTGAATTTCAAATCCTGTGGCTTGGTAGAAATTGATGCTCCAGGCATTATTTCATTACCATTTCCCATTCGGAGACCCTGATTGAGGGTTACGCTATTCTGCAAGACATTATTATCACCAATCACTACGTCTGCATCGATATAGCAAAAAGGGCCAATAATATTGTTTTCACCCAACTTTGCATCAGGATGGACGTATGCTAATGGACTGATTGTATTCATTTCTTATTATGTTAAAATTACACTTACCTCTCACCTCTCACCTCTTACATCTCATTTATTCCTCACCATCTGTCCGGTAAATGTGGCTTCTGCTACAAGCTGGTCTCCAACGAATATCCATCCTTGCATTGATGATATCCCGTGACGAACAGGTCCCAGCAGTTCTACCTTAAATATTAAGGTATCACCCGGTACTACCTTCTTCCTGTATTTTACATTATCTATCTTCAGGAAGTATGATGTCCAATGTTCTGGGTCTTCGAGAGTATTGAGTACAAGTATTGCTCCACACTGACTCATAGCCTCTACCATCAACACTCCCGGCATAACAGGCTCCTCGGGGAAGTGTCCTGTGAAGAATGGCTCGTTGCTGGTAACATTCTTTATACCAACAATTGTTGTACCTGATATGCTGATAATCTTATCAACTAACTGCATAGGATAGCGATGTGGCAACACCTGACGAATTCGATTCACATCAAGAATCGGTTCCTGATTGGGGTCATAAATAGGAGCCTGTATCTCATGCTTATGAATCTCCTGACGCATCAGGCGTGCAAACTTATTGTTTACAGTATGTCCTGGACGTGTTGCGATGATTCTACCTTTGAGTGGCTTGCCAATCAATGCCATATCACCAATGATGTCAAGAAGCTTATGACGGGTACATTCGTTTTCCCATGTAAGAGGCTTGTGTTGCAGATATCCCAACTTCGTTGCATCCATACGGTCATATCCGAGTTTGTCACAAAGGTTATCGATAACTTCCTGTGGCTGCTCGTTTTCATAGATAACGATTGCATTATCCAAGTCACCGCCCTTTATAAGTCCTGCCTGCAGCAGCGCCATAATCTCCCTAACAAAAACGAAGGTACGGGCAGAAGCTACCTCTGTAGGGAATTGTGACATATCGTCAATGGTAGCAAACTGTGAGTCAATAAACTTTGACTTATATGAGCACATTGCAGTAATAGAGAACTCATCATCAGGAAGAATAGTAATAACAGAGCCTGAATTCTCGTCTCTTACCTCTATCTTCTTCCTTATGATATAATAGTCCTTCGGAGCATTCTGCTGTTGTATTCCTACCTCGTTGATTTTGTTTACGTAGGTCATTGCTGAGCCGTCGAGGATTGGGAACTCTGGTCCGTTTACCTGTATCAGGCAGTTGTCTATACCCATAGCATAGAGCGCTGCCATAGCATGTTCTATTGTTGACACACGAACATCCCCTTTTGCTACCACAGTTCCACGTTGGGTATCTACCACATTCTCTGCTACAGCATTGATAACCGGCATACCCTCAAGGTCTATGCGTTGTATCTTATATCCGTGATTTTCTGGGGCGGGGTTGAAGGTCACTGTAAGATTTATACCAGTGTGAAGTCCCTTACCACATAGTGAGAAAGACCCCTTCAGAGTGTTTTGCTTGTTCATTGTTAGTTTATTTCTTTAGTTCTGCAAGCTGAGCTTGTAGTTCGTTTATTGTTTTTTGCATTTCATTCATCTGACGATACATGTCTGGCAGACGTTTAAAGATTGCAGATGAACGGAAATAGTTTGTCAGTGGGATAGGAGGGGTGCCAATGAGGTTTTCACCATCCTTAAGACTTCCAGGAACACCTGACTGTGCTCCAAGGTGTACGTTGTTACCAATAGTGATGTGGCCTGCTATGCCTACCTGTCCACCAAACATACACCATTTTCCTACCTTTGTGCTGCCAGCAATACCCACTTGTGAAGACATTACGGTATTCTCACCAATGTCGGTATTGTGGGCTATCTGTACCAAATTGTCGAGTTTTACGCCTTTACGAACATATGTAGAACCCATAGTAGAACGGTCTATACACGTATTGGCACCAATCTCTACATTATCTTCTATTGTTACGATACCTATCTGTGGTATCTTGTCATAACCATGTTCTGATGGTGCAAAACCAAATCCATCAGCACCAACAACACTACCAGCATGCAGGATACAGTTGTTTCCAACCTTGCAGTCATGGTATATCACGGCATTTGAGTAAATCTCTGTGTTATTACCAACAGAGGCATTCTGACCTATTGTTACATGGGGATGCAATACACATCCGTTTCCGATTGTTACGTTAGGGCCTATGGCTACAAATGGTCCTATATAGCAATCTTCACCAATCTTTGCTGTAGGGTCTATAAAGGCGAGGCTGTCGATACCCTTGCGCTTTGGCTTCATAGAGTCATACATCTGCAGAAGTTTAGCTACAGCCTCATATGCACTCTTCACACGTATCAGTGTAGCCTTTACAGGTTTCTCCAGTACCAAAGCCTCGTCAACGAGCACTACGCTGGACTCTGTTTCGTATATATAGTTGATATACTTTGCATTTGAGAGGAAAGAGATAGCGCCAGGCTTTCCTTCTTCTATCTTTGCAAAGGTATTAATACAGGCATCAGGATTTCCTTCCACACGTCCCTGTATCAGTTCTGCTATTTGCTTTGCACTAAATTCCATTATCTTTCAATATTCAATGTTCAATCTTTTCCAACTCTTTCGCCATCTGTTCCTGCAGCTCTTTTGCCTTTTGGGCTGCTACATCAGCAAAGAATTCTGTATTGTCAGCGTATATTATTCCACGAGAAGAATTGACGAGCAGTCCGCAGTCTTTTGTCATACCATATTCACAAACATCCTGCAATGAACCACCTTGCGCTCCAACTCCAGGAACAAGGAGAAAATGGTCTGGAGCAACCTTTCTGACGTCTTTAAACATCTCGCCACGTGTAGCTCCTACCACATACATCATATTCTCTGGTGTTCCCCATGCCTGTGACTTGCGAATAACCTTCTCAAAGAGCCTCTCGCCATTTACGTCAGCATCTTGCTGAAAATCTGCAGAACCCTTGTTTGATGTCAGCGCCAAGAGTATTACCCAACTGTTCTCATGACCGTTTAGGAAAGGTGTCACAGAATCTTCTCCCATATATGGTGCTACTGTGAGGGCATCAACTCTGTAGTTATCAAAGAAGGTCTTGGCATACATTTTTGAGGTGTTGCCTATGTCACCACGCTTGGCATCTGCTATGATAAACATCTCCGGATACCTCTGCTGTATATACATCACGGTTTTCTCAAAGGCCACATAGCCCTTCTGTCCGTATGCCTCATAAAAGGCTAAGTTTGGCTTGTATGCCACAGTGTATGAGGCTGTATAATCTATTATCTTCCTGTTGAAAGAGAAAATAGGGTCTTCATCGTCCAGTAAATATTCTGGTATTTTGTCCAAATCGACGTCGAGTCCTACACACAGGAAAGACTTCTTTTTGAAAATCTGCTCTATTAATTGTTGTCTTGTCATAATATTATCTTAATTGTCTTTGGGCATTTCTGTATAAGGGATATCCTTTTGTTGATCTTGCTTTTGCTGTATTCTGGTTAAGCGTTCTATGAATTCAGAGGCAGGCACAGTGCGTTCATCCTCCTTTTCATCGTTTTTCTTGATACTTGTGAATACTCCCATGATGCAAAATATATTTTTATAGTTCTGCTTCCTTCATTCTCTCAGCATTCTCTGCGACTATCAGTGCATCTATCATTGCCTGGATGTCTCCTCCGAGGAATCCTTGCAGGTCGTGAGTGGTATATCCTATGCGATGGTCTGTCACACGTCCTTGTGGGAAATTATATGTACGTATCTTTGCCGAACGGTCACCTGTGCTGACGAGGGTCTTTCGACGAGATGCTATGTCGTCCAGATATTTCTGGTGCTCACGATCATAGATGTATGTCCTCAGACGAGCCAAGGCACGTTCCTTGTTCTTAGGTTGATCACGAGTCTCAGTACATTCTATCAAGATTTCCTCCACCTCTCCCGTGTTAGGGTTTTTCCACATATAGCGGGCACGAACACCTGATTCTACCTTGTTCACATTCTGGCCACCAGCACCGCTGGAACGGAAGGTGTCCCATTTTATCTCACCCTCGTTGATATTCACCTCAAAAGGGTCAGCCTCTGGCAATACGGCAACAGTTGCTGCTGATGTCTGCATTCTGCCGTTGCTCTCTGTTACAGGAACGCGTTGTACACGATGTACTCCAGATTCGTACTTCATGATGCCATAGACGCCATCACCACTGACGGCAAAGTCTATCTCTTTGTAGCCTCCTACAGCACCTTCCGAAACATCTGTTACAGAAAGGTTCCATCCCTTTGACTCACAGAAAGCCTTATACATTCTGAACAGGTCGCCAGCAAACAGACAGGCTTCGTCGCCACCTGTTCCAGCACGTATCTCCATTTCTATGTTCTTGGCATCCTCTGGGTCTTTGGGTACGAGGGCTATCTTTATCTCTTCTTCAAGGGCAGGAAGCATTGGTTCGTTCTCGTTCAGCTGCTCACGAGCCATTTCCTTCATCTCGGAATCACTCTCGTTGGCAATGATATCCTTTGCCTCCTTGATGGCATCCAGACAAGCAATATATCTCTTGCGGATTGCCATAATGTCACCAAGGTCTTTATATTCTCGTGTCAGCTTTACGAAACGCTGCTGGTCGGCTATAACACTTGGGTCGGTAATAAGTGTTGTAACCTCTTCGTAGCGTGCCTCAAGGCCATCTAATTTCTCTAATAAATTCATACGTAATCAAATTCTCCAAATTCCGACTTGATGGTCAACGACTTATTGCCTTCCTCTATTCTACCGACTATCTGTGCGTCAATATTGAAGGATTTGCTGACCTCTATCACCTTCTCAGCATCTTCGGGTGATACATATATCTCCATACGATGTCCCATATTGAACACCTTGTACATTTCCTTCCAATCTGTTCCGCTTTGGTCGTGGATGAGTTTGAAGAGAGGTGGCACAGGGAACATATTATCCTTTATTACCTTACAGTTGTCACCAACAAAGTGCAGCACCTTTGTCTGTGCACCACCTGTGCAATGTACCATTCCGTGAATGTCGCTGCGCATCATGTCAAGCAATTTCTTTATCACTGGAGCATATGTGCGGGTAGGGGAGAGAACCAACTTGCCTGCATTAACGGGGCTGTATTCCACTTCGTCCTCAAATCTGCAAGAACCGGAATATACCAATTCGTTGGGTACGGCATGATCATAGCTTTCAGGATATTTCTCTGCATAGTATTTCGCAAAGACATCGTGACGGGCAGAAGTAAGTCCATTACTACCCATACCGCCATTATATTCCTTCTCGTATGTAGCCTGTCCAAAGCTTGCAAGACCGACTATCACGTCTCCTGGACGAATATTAGCATTGTCTATCACATCGCTGCGCTTCATTCTGCATGTTACAGTAGAATCGACAATGATGGTTCTTGTCAGGTCACCAACATCTGCTGTTTCACCGCCAGTAGCATAGATACCTATACCCATCTCGCGCATTTCCTTCAGCAGTTCATCGGTACCATTGATGATGGCGCTGATAACCTCTCCTGGTACCAACATCTTGTTTCTGCCTATTGTGCTTGAAACAAGAATGTTATCAACAGCACCTACACACAGCAGATCATCGGTATTCATTATTAACGCATCCTGAGCAATACCCTTCCAAACAGAAAGGTCGCCAGTTTCTTTCCAATACATGTATGCTAAACTTGACTTTGTTCCAGCACCGTCAGCATGCATGATGTTACAATATTCCTCATCACCACCCAAGATATCTGGGATAATCTTACAGAAAGCCTGTGGGAAGATACCCTTATCGATATTCTTTATGGCGTTGTGAACATCCTCTTTCGCAGCACTCACACCGCGTAGCATATATCTGTTGTCCATATTTCAAAAACTTAATTATGCGCTGCAAAGATATAAAAAATATTTTATATTTCAGCCCGAAAAACATAATAAGTGATATTGAGTTGTTAAAAATAAATAAAATTTATTACCATGTTGACACATATCAAAAAATCTCTAAAATTTCCACATTAAATGTAAAATTGTTTGCGCACACAGAATTTTCTTTTTACCTTTGCACCCGCAAATCAAAATGATTGCGGTACGAGATTACCCCACCGACATCCCTTACCTACATTATTTATTTGTAGTACATTTGGATTTGTCATCTCGTATCTATGTTCCACCAAAATCAAAGTCATGATATTTGGAGATAATTTTTTTAAGAAAGTAATTTGTTTAGCATTTATCGCTGTGTTCTCGCTCAGCGCTATTGCTCGTGTTGAAGAGGGAGAAGAGTTCGACTGGGGTCCTGTAATGGATGCCATCACAAAAGTAGAGAGCGGAGGTAACGCACGTGCCGTGTGTGGTCCTTATGTTGGTGTTATGCAGATTTCACCAGGTTTGGTATATGACTGTAACGCCATCCTCAAACAAAGAGGTTCTTCAAAGCGTTTTAAGCTTAACGATCGCTTCAGTGCATCAAAGTCAAGAGAGATGTTTGTAATTTACATGAGTAAGTACAATCCATCAAATAGTGTAGAGAAAGCAATCCGTATTTGGAATGGTGGTGCTCGTTACTCAGTACGTGGTACTCAAAGATACTATAATAAGGTAATGAGACATTATAACGGTTAAAGGTTAATGGTTAAATAATAGAAAATGGCTCTGGCAGATTTCTGTCGGGGCTATTTTTTTTTGCGGTTTCATTGATAATAACAATAACATTTCTTTTTAAATTATAATACATATTGTAACAACGTGATATGATAAAAAGAATATGATACAATAGAAAAAGTGTTTTTATAATATTGTTTGTATTTTTGCAAGCGAAAATTCGTCTAAGATGGTAAACAACCAATTAAACAAAATAGTAATTATGAAACGCTTTTTTTATTTGTATGTGTGTTCGCTGTTTAGCCTGTTGAACATGTCAGCTCAGCCTGCTGGCGGTTTCGGAGGCGTACAGCAAAAGGCAAATCTTGAGACTTCTCAGGTTTGGAAGGATGTGAATTATGTTGGCGATGGTCAGACATATCACAATTGTGACATCTATTTACCTAAACAGCAAAAGGACAGTTATCCCGTAGTTGTTCATATCTACGGCAGTGCTTGGTTTAACAACAATGGCAAAGGTGGTGCAGACCTTGGTACTATCGTGAAATCATTGCTTGATGCAGGTTATGCTGTAGTATGTCCAAATCATCGTAGCAGTGCTGATGCTCAGTGGCCGGCTCAAATAAATGATATTCGTGCCGTAGTACGTTTTATTCGTGGTGAAGCAACGAAATATAAGTTCGACCCTTCATTCATCGCTACCAGCGGATTCTCCAGCGGTGGTCATCTGGCTTCTATCATGGCTACCACCAATGGCCAAAAACAGGCTAAAGTGGGTTCTGTTACCATTGACCTTGAAGGAAACTTGGGACAATATACAAATATGCCAAGCTTTATCAATGCTGCCTGCGACTGGTCTGGTCCTGTTGATTTGACAGCGATGGACTGTGGTAATCACATCACAATGGGTAAGGACAGCCCAGAAGACGTGCTGCTGAAATCAAAACTCGATAAGGAGCCGGACAAGTATCTCAGCCTGAGTGCTACAAACTATGTTAGCAAGAACTGCCCTCCAATTATCATCTTCCACGGTGAGAAGGATAATGTGGTGCCCGTTTGTCAGGGTAAGAAGTTCTATGAGTTGCTGAAGGCTGCTGGTGTAAAGACAGAGGTTACATACCCAGCAGAGGGCGGTCATGGCGGTCCTGCAATGTACACAGTTGAGAATCTCCAGAAGATGGTAAATTTCCTCAATAGCGTCAGGAGCAATCGTCCGGCAAGAGGACAGAGAGGTCTGTTTGACCCTAATGCGTCAATTGGTATGAAGGATGCTTATAAGGACTACTTTAAGATTGGTGTTGCCGTTAATCGCAGAAATGTATCTGTTCCAGATCAGATGCAGCTTATACAAAAGGAATTCAATAGCATCACAGCAGAGAATACTATGAAGCCTATTTCCGTACATCCTAAGGAAGGTGTCTGGAACTGGGGTGGTGCTGACAGCGTTGCCAACTACTGTCGTCGGAACAACATTCCTCTGCGTGGACACTGTCTCTGCTGGCATTCACAGTTTACTGACTGGATGCTCTACGACAAGAAAGGTCGTATGGTAAAGAAAGAGGTATTTTACAAGCGCCTGCGCGAACATATTCATACAGTAGTTAATCGTTATAAGGATATCGTTTATTGCTGGGATGTGGTAAATGAGGCTATTGCTGACAGAGCTTTCGGTCGTCCGGGACGTCCTGCAAATCCTTATCGCGACAGCAAGCTTTATCAGCTCTGTGGTGACGAATTCATCGCCAAAGCATTTGAGTTTGCACGCGAGGCAGATCCTAATGCGTTGCTGTTCTATAATGACTACAACGAATGTGACCCGGGCAAGCGCGATCGTATATATAATATGGTAAAGAAGATGAAGGAACAGGGAGTGCCTATCGATGGTATCGGTATGCAGGGACACTATAATATATATGGTCCTTCAGAGGAAGAAATCGAGGCGGCTATCCAGAAGTATTCCGAGATAGTTAAGCACATCCATGTTACAGAACTCGATATCCGTACTAATACCGAGCAGGGTGGACAGCTGCAGTTCTCACGTGGTGAATCAAAGCCGCTGGCTCCATATCTCAGCACTATGCAGGAAGACCAGTATAACCGTATCTTCCGTATTTTCAGAAGACACAGCGATGTCATTGACTGTGTTACGTTCTGGAATCTCTCAGATCGCGATTCATGGCTTGGCGTAAACAACCATCCTCTTGTTTTTGACGAGAATTTCAAGCCAAAGCGTTCATATCTTCTTGTGAAGAACTTTAACGCTTCTCTCGATAATGTACAGCCAAAGGAGGATTTCGTTTCCAACCCTATGAACCAGCCTGGGCAGCAGTATCCTATGGTTAACTCTGAGGGCTACGCACGTTTCCGCGTGGTTGCTCCTGATGCCAAGTCTGTTATAGTCAGCTTGGGTCTTGGAGGCAGTGGCGGTACTGTTCTCCGCAAGGACAAGGATGGTGTCTGGACTGGTACTACAGAAGGCCCTATGGACCCTGGCTTCCATTATTATCATCTCACCATCGATGGTGGTGTTGTCAACGACCCAGGCACAAACAACTACTTTGGCTCTTGTCGTTGGGAGAGCGGTATAGAGATACCAGCAGCAGACCAAGACTTCTATGCTCTTCGCACTGATATTCCTCATGGCGCTGTTCAGGAGGTTCTATATTATTCTCCAAGCCAAGGAAAGATGCAGACTGCTATGGTATATCTCCCTCCAACATACGGTAAACTTGTCAAAGGCAAGCAGGAACGCTTCCCTGTGCTCTATCTGCAGCATGGATGGGGTGAGAACGAGACAAGCTGGAGCCGCCAAGGACATGCTGGTCTCATAATGGATAACCTCCTTGCAGAAGGTAAGATAAAGCCATTCATCATTGTGATGGCATATGGCCTCACCAACGATATAAAGTTTGGTACTATAGGCAGCTTTACTGCTAAGGAATTTGAGACATTGCTGGTTGATGAACTCGTTCCATTTATCGATGCCAACTATCTCACAAAGGCAGACAAGTGGAATCGTGCTATGGCAGGTCTGTCAATGGGTGGTATTGAAACAAAACTCATTACTACCCGTCGTCCAGAGGTGTTTGGCTATTGGGGACTTCTCAGCGGTGGCACATACGCTCCGGAGGACATCAAAGACCCGAAGGCTGTTCGTGTGATATTCGAGAGCTGTGGTTCCAAGGAAAATCCTGACGGCATCCGCAAGAGTGTTGATGCTTTGAAGGCAGCAGGATATAATGCTCATGGTTTTATCAGCGAGGGTACTGCCCACGAATTCCTGACATGGCGTCGCTCTCTGCGTGAGATGGCTCCGATGTTGTTTAAGTGACCCCCTCCCGACCTCAATGGTCTTTGCACCCCCTTCGGTTCCCCCGTTTCGCGGGGGACAGAAACCCCGAGTGGGAGGAGAAAAAGGGACCTGAAACTTAAAACTTAAAACATGAAACTAAAATTATTTTCAATATTCTTCTGTGCCACAGTTACTGCTGTGGCGCAGAATCCTATCATTCGGGACCAGTTTACTGCTGACCCGACAGCGCGTGTGTTTAATAATAAGGTGTACCTGTATCCCTCTCACGATATAGTGCCACCACAGGGACAGCGACAGGATTGGTTCTGTATGGCAGACTATCACGTCTTCTCTTCCGAGAATCTTGCTGAGTGGACCGACCATGGCGTCATCCTGTCTCAGGAGCAGGTGCCTTGGGGTAAGCCGGACGGATATTCTATGTGGGCTCCCGATTGTGTGGAGAAAAACGGAAAGTATTATTTCTATTTTCCTGATGCTCCTCGTGAGGGTCGTGGCTTTGCCATTGGTGTTGCTATTGCTGACAGTCCTACAGGGCCGTTTAAGTGCGAACCGGAACCTGTCAAGGGTGTTCTTGGCATCGACCCCTGCGTGCTTGTAGATAATGACGGTAAGTCATATATCTACTGGGGTGGCGGAGGTATTCGTGGTGCCCGTCTGAAGTCTAATATGAAAGAACTGGATGGTAAGCAGCAGTCTATGGAAGGTCTGCCGGAGGGTTTCAAGGAAGGTCCGTTTGTCTTCCGTCGTGGCGACTGGTACTACCTCACATTCCCATGGGTGCGTGGCAAGAAAGGTGTAGATGGAGATAATCCCACTGAGACGCTGGCGTATGCTATGTCGAAGTCACCTCTCGGACCTTGGGACTTCAAGGGCGTCTTTATGGCAGAACATGAGAACGGCTGCTGGACAAACCATCACAGCTTTGTAGAGTATAAGGGCCAGTGGTATCTCTTCTATCACCGCAACGACCTCTCTCCAAATGATGACAAGCGCCGTTCTGTACGCATCGAGAAAATAAAGTTCAATGAAGATGGTACAATTCCAGAGATAAAGCCAACCCTTCGTGGTGCTGGTATTCTCTCGACCACTCCAAGACCAAAATATTTCTCTCTTGTGCCATCCAAGGCAACTCCTTCGCAGCCTGATGAGCAAGGTTTTATAAGACGTTGGCGTATGCTCGAACCAATACGTCAGGAAATACGCTCTAATGTCATCTTTACCAATTCGTGGCTTCGCAGCAAATTTTCTGAAGAGTTATCAAAGTTGCCGAAGCAGAAGGGTAAGTGGTATAACCTCGAAAGTGAGACATATAACATGAAACTGTTCCGCTTTGCTGAGCAGTATGGCAAGCAGACCTACGGCTCGCTGTTCTGGTGTGAGACGGTTATCGACTGTCCTGCCGACATAGCAGGTGTGCGTCTTGCTGTTGGTTCCAACGGAGCCTCTATGTGGTGGCTCAATGGGGTAGAGGTGCTTCTGCTTGAGGGCGACCGCCGTATGGTGGAAGATGATGGGATGTCACAGCGTCTTACCCTCAAGAAAGGACGTAACACCCTGCGTGGTGCCATCATCAATGGTCCGGGACTCAGCGACATGTGCGTCCGCTTTGTCGATAACCAAGGAAAACCAGTTAAAACATTGAAAATTGAAAATTGAAATGAAAAAAATAATTCTCCTACTATTGTCAATTGTCAATTGTCAATTGTCAACTGTCATCGCTCAGTCTGGAGCGCCATATATTCATGACCCATCAACGATAGCCTTTTGTGAAGGAAAATACTATACTTTCGGCACAGGCGGCGGTGGACTTATTTCTGATGATGGATGGTCTTGGCACAGTGGTGCTGACCGCCCGGGTGGCGGTGCTGCCCCTGATGTCATGAAGATAGGCGACCGCTATCTCTGTATCTATGGTGCCACTGGTGGCGGTTTGAATGGCGGCCATAACGGACGCATCCTCACGATGTGGAATAAAACCCTCGACCCTAAGTCGCCTGACTTTAAGTGGACGGAGGCCGTTGAGGTGTGCTCAAGCGATGGTATGGAAGACCAGGATGCCATTGACCCGGGACTGTTGCTCGACCCTCAGACAGGACGTTTGTGGGCATGCTATGGCACCTATTTCGGTACTATCCGTCTCATAGAGCTCGACCCTTCTACAGGCTATCGCATGAAGGGCAATAAGGAGAAGGACATCGCCATCGACTGCGAGGCTACAGACCTTATTTATCGTGATGGCTGGTACTATCTTCTTGGCACTCACGGCACCTGCTGCGATGGCGTCAACAGCACCTATAACATTGTTGTTGGCAGGTCACGTAATGTGGAAGGTCCATATCTCGATAATGTTGGTCGTGATATGTTCCACGGCGGTGGTAGAATGGTAATCTGTGCCGGCGATAATGCCACAGGTCCGGGCCACTTCGGACGCACCATAATTGATGAAGGTGTCGAGATAATGTCGTGCCATTTTGAAGCCGATTTCAATCGCAGTGGCCGCTCAGTCCTTGCTGTCCGTCCTCTGCTTTGGAGGAACGGCTGGCCGGTGGCAGGCGAGCATTTCAAGGGCGGTACATACGCTATTCTCTCAGAGCGCAGAGGCTATTCCCTTGAACTGAATGTTGACTTTGTCCGCATGTATCAAAAGCGTGAACGTTTTTGGCAGTTAGACCTCACCAAGCCCGTTGTGCAGATTGCTCCGCAGCCCCTTGATAGCGTTATCAATACTTGGCCAAAGGGTGACATTGCCCTTCGTTGCAGCGACTATATGTTCCGTCCTTGGCAGCAGTGGACTATCAGTCCCGTTGAGAGTGCTGGCGGATATCTCAGCAATCCATACTTCAAGATTACCATAGCAGGAACTAATCGTGCCCTTGCTGCGACGGCCAATCTGGAGCTTACCACAACGCCGGAATTTACTGGTGATGACAGCCAGCTGTGGCGCATAGAGCAACTTATTGACGGTACTTTCCGCATCATGCCAAAACGCATTCCTGGTCAGGAAGGAGTTAACACACGATATGTCATATACTCCGCCGCAGACTCTACGCCAACCCTTGCAGAGTATGACTTCCAGAGCGACAACTCTAAGTGGAATTTGAAGTAATTTTTTCATTTCCGCTTTGGTTTTCGTTATTTTTTGTACCTTTGCAGGCGAAATCAATAATATTCCGTTATGGTAAAAAAGATGAAAGACCTGAAGAGGGACAGTATTGACTTTGGGAAGGCGAAGATAGAACCGTTATTTCGTAGCATCTTCTTCCCGACATTGTTGTCTATGGTGTTTGCATCTCTTTTTACCGTAGCCGATGGCATCTTCGTCGGACAGGGCGTTGGCAGCGATGCGTTGGCGGCAATCAATATTGTTGCGCCGCTGTTCTTGATGACTACAGGCATATCATTGATGTTTGGTGTGGGCGTATCAGTCGTGGCGAGCATCCATCTGTCGCAGGGCAATAACAAAGCGGCAGATATAAACATCACCCAAGCCCTTGAGGTCGCTTCGCTGCTGATGACCGTTTTTGCCGCCCTGGTTTATGTCTTTCGCGTGCCATTTCTTCGACTGATGGGGTGCAGCGATGCCCTCATGCCGCTGGCATTGGAGTATCTGCTCTTCATACTCCCTGGCTGTATCTTCATCATCAGCCAGATGGTTGGCACCTTCGTCATTCGCCTTGACGGCTCTCCGAAATACGCTGCTTCATTGGAGATTATCCCTGGCATCCTGAACATTTTTCTTGACTGGCTCTTTGTCTTTCCCCTGCAGATGGGTATTGCAGGCAGTGCCCTCGCCTCTACGCTCTGTTGTGCCGTAGCCTCCGGAATGGTTGTTTGGTATATGCTTTTCCGCACACAGACACTTCATATCCGCCGCCTGAAACTCAGTCTTACCAGTGCTTACCTTACAACCCGAAACATCTGGTACATGGCTCGCAGCGGCTTCTCCTCTATGCTTGGCGAACTGGCAATGTCAATGATACTGCTTGCAGGCAACTACGTCTTTATCATGGAACTGGGAGAAGACGGCGTTGCAGCCTTCAGCGTGGCATGTTATCTCTATCCAATAGTGTTTATGGTGAATAATGCTGTAGCACAGTCGGCACAACCAATCATCAGTTTCAACTATGGTGCAGGCAACGACAGCCGAGTTCGTGAAGCCTTCAGGCTAAGCCTGCGCACTGCAACCATCTGCGGACTGTTGGCAACGGCGGTGCTGACACTTGGAGCAAAGCCCCTTATCGGACTCTTCCTGCATGCTGGAACCAGACCCTATGAGATTGCTACGGCAGGACTACCCCTGTTTGCTGCCTCGGCAATATTCTTTGCCCTGAATGTTGCCATCATCGGATACTACCAATCCATTGAGCAGAACACCCGCGCGACGGTGTATATGCTGCTTCGCGGTCTCATATTCCTCATTCCCGCATTCATTCTGATGCCTATGCTCCTCCTGCCGCAAGGCATGTGGCTTGCTGTCCCTGCCTCAGAGTGCCTCACGCTGGTAGTGATACTATTGACAAGAAAGAAGCGTTAATTACATAAAAAGGGCTTGCGTGTCTCACGACAATAGCGGTTAATGGTTAACCTTTAAAGGTTAACGGTTAAAGGTTAAAGATGATGAATGAAGGATTGCGTAGGCTGCACATTTGCAGCCTACGTTTATTTTTGGGGCTTTAAATTTGGGGCTTTTACCTTTGGGATGAATGAAGGTTATCGTTTAAGGGGAGAGAATACCTTCTTTCCTTTGTATATGTATATTCCAGGTTGGACGGGAGGAGTGGTGAGACGGCGCCCTTGTAGGT
>Ga0326512_10001429_pt1 | contig 18471 bp, 15 predicted proteins | sample 1_2617_0518_D_FD_203652 | JGI IMG/M metagenome (GOLD analysis project Ga0326512, IMG submission 203652) | Bovine rumen microbial communities from UC Davis, California, United States - 1_2617_0518 | ecosystem: Host-associated > Mammals > Digestive system > Stomach > Rumen | place: USA... | reverse complement strand
CGGTATATGGACGACACGAATCTGATGCGCCTGCGCCAGCGTTTCATCATGGATCTTTCGCGTCAGAAGAACAGGACGAAACATCTGTTGTATACACAGGGTGTGACATATCCTGAGCGTTTCCGCAACTGCAGGACGCATTGGTCTCGCAACTTCATGAAATGGCTCCGTGAGGAAGTGGAGTTTCTCTCTGAGCAGAAATTGTCTCTACTGTTGCTCTGTGAGCAGGTAGAGAATACGAGGAAGGCCATCCTTAAGGTTACCCGCGAGATTCGCCGTTTGAGCACCACTGACAGGTACAAGGAGAATTACGATCTTCTTATCACCGTGCCAGGATTAGGCCTTATTACTTCCATGTCGATGCTGACAGAACTGGATAACGACATCGTGCGATTCCCCAACGAGCGACGTTTTGTGTCTATGCTCGGACTTATTCCTACCTGTCATGACTCTGGCGAGAAGAAGGTCAGCGGAGAGAAGATAAACAGAGGCAACAAGCATCTTGGACCGTTAATCGTGGAAGCCAGTTGGGTGGCAATCCAAAGAGACTACCAACTGGGGGCATACTACTCAAGCTGTTGTCAGATTATGAAACCTCATAAGGCTATTATCAAGGTCGCAAGGAAACTCGCCTGCAGAGCATACGCAGTTTTGAAGACAAAGACCAAGTATGAACTATCATAAGGGTAATAAAACAGATTTGCATAACAACAGGGATTCAAGTCGGGCAGACTTCTTTCATATTACAATGACCACTCACCTGTCCCTGATGAGTCTCTAGGACTACATCTCTTGACAGAGGTTGTGGCATTATATTCCCAGATCTGAAGAAGTAATCTGATGAGTGGCTACGGTTTACTACATCTGATAGAAGTTTGATCCGGCATTCCTGTTGCTTATGCAATTTCCTGACACAGCAAGAACGTGTCAGGAAGGGAATTTCTTGGTTGAATATGTGCAAATTAAAGTAAAAACGATAATAAAACGATTAAACGATGTTAAAAGACAGACCAATTATTTGGTTTGCAACATAGAGGGGACAGGCAGTGTCTCTCGCTGGGTAGCGTGAGGGAAACATGAAAAAAGTGAAAGGGTTATTTCCCTGCTGGAAGGCGCTACTGTTAGTGGCGCCTGTTTTTTTTTAGTTGAGGTCACATAAATGAAAAAATCCTTATTGAAAAGAGTCTATGCCGATTGTCTGGGTGGAACAGTGAAAACCGAGAGCAGTGTCAAGGATGTAGAGAAGTTTTGAATTAAGATTAACATTTTTTTGGTGGTTCCGGAATTATTGTATATCTTTGCAGTCGAATATGGGAAATGGGTCCCTAAAAAACATGTTTTTTATATAATAATATGATAGACGAGACAAAAATGCAATTAGAAGAGGGCGCGAATTCCACTGCTCAGGAAGAACCGTCCATGTTTAATTTCCAGAATCTGTTTGCTATCCTGGTGCTCAACTGGCAGTGGTTCTTGCTGTCGTTGTTTATCTGCCTCTGTGGCGCGTTGATTTACCTGCGCTATGCCACACCTACTTATCAGGTGTCGGCGAAGATGCTGATCAAGGATGAGGACAAGCGTAAAAGTTCGGCGAACCAGATGCTGGAGAATATGCAGAACTTCGGCTTTATGAGTAACTCTGCTGGTATCGAGAACGAGGTGGAGATCCTGAAATCCCGTATCCTGGCTCGTGACGCGGTGATTAACCTGAAGCTTTATGTGCAGTATTATTCTTTTGGACGTTTGTCAAAGCATGTGGTATACGGTACTCAGCCCGTTTGTGTTGATTTGGATTCCGCAACCCTTGACCTGTGGGACAAAGAACTGCTGGAGGGTGCCAAGTCTATCAAAATGGTGATTGCCAGGGCTGGTGACCACTATGATGTGAAAGGGGAGACCTTATTTAAAAATAAATCTACTGGCGAATTCTCGCAGAAGCTTAATAAACTGCCTGCCAGTGTGAAGACGGAGTATGGTGTGCTGACGCTTACCCAGAATGGTGACAAGGAACTGGAGGACGGCAACAAGTATATGATCAAGATCCTTCCTCCTATGTCAGTAGCTACCAGCTATACAAAGGCAATCGATGTCGCACCTACCTCTAAACAGACTTCTATCGCTGAGCTGACGCTTACTGATCAGAATACTCGCCGTGGTCTGGACTATCTGCGCCAGCTGGCGGAGTGCTATAACCGTCAGGCTAATGCAGATAAGAACGAGATCGCCTTGAAGACCGAGGAGTTTATCAACTCTCGTCTGGAGAAGATCGATGCTGAGCTGGGCTCCACCGAGGAGGCGCTGGAGAGCTATAAGAAGCGTAATACGGTCACTAAACTCGAGATGGATGCCGGTCAGTCGCTGACGCAGAGCACCCAGTATGAGACGAAACTGGCTGAGCTGACCTCTCAGATACAGCTGATGGATTATCTGCGTGAGTTCGTGGATAATCCTGCCAACCAGTATAAGATCATCCCCTCTAACGTGGGAATGACGGATCGTGCTTCTACCTCGCTCATTGAATCTTACAATACTGCTGTACAGGAGCGTAACCGCTATCTGAAGACTGCCAGTGTGCAGGCACCTCAGGTGGTTGCCCTGACATCTACCCTCGACGATCTGCAGACCAGTATCCGTACCGCCCTTTTGCAGGCACGACGCTCGGCTGATATCCAGCGTCAGGGACTGCAACGCCAGTTGGCGAAGTATCAAGGACGTATCAGCAGCACGCCGGAGCAGGAGCGGGTGCTTAACCAAATCGGTCGCCAGCAGGAGGTGAAGTCTGGTCTTTACCTGTTGCTGTTGCAGAAGCGTGAGGAGAACTCCATCTCTCTGGCAGCGACAGCCGATAAGGGAAAGATGATTGACGAGCCTCTTTCCATGGGTAAGGTGAGTCCTAAGACTGCCATCATCCTGCTTGCAGCGATTATCCTGGGTATGGGTGTTCCCTTTATCGTGATCATCCTGATCCAACTGATGAGTTATCGTATTGAGGGTCATGACGACCTTGCCCGTCTCACCCATCTGCCTATTGTGGCTGATGTGCCTGTTGCCAGTGACTCGGTGAAAACTGCAGCCGGTATCGTGGTTCAGGAGAATAAGAATAACCAGATTGACGAGATCTTCCGCTCCATGCGTACCAATATCCAGTTTATGATGAAGGAGGGCGACCAGGTGATCCTCTTCACCTCGAGTACCTCGGGCGAGGGTAAGACTTTCCTTGCCGCGAACCTTGCCGTGTCGTTCGCCTTGCTGGGTAAGAAGGTGGTGCTCTGCGGACTGGATATCCGTAAGCCTGCCCTGGGACGACTGTTCAGCTTGAAAGACCGTACGACGGGTATCACCCAGCTGTTGGTGAAAGACGCTGTCACTGAGACGGATCTGCGTACGACGATCTGTCCCTCGGGCGTGAACGGGAACCTGGACCTGTTGTTGGCGGGTCCTACACCTCCTAACCCCACAGAGCTGCTGGCACGTGAGAACCTGCACCAGATTATTGAGCTGCTGAAGAAGGAGTATGACTATGTGATCCTCGACACGGCTCCTGTCGGACTGGTTACCGATACGCTGCAGATCGCACGCTATGCCAGTGTGAACTGCTACGTCAGTCGTGCGGACTATACGCCCAAGGCTAATATCGGTCTGCTGAACACACTGGTGGATGAGAAGAAACTCCATAACTGCTGTGTCATCCTGAACGGTGTCGACATGTCCAAGAAGAAGTACGGCTACTACTATGGCTACGGCAAGTATGGCAAGTACGGACGTTACGGCTACGGACGCTATGGCTACGGCAAGTACGGCTATGGCAACTACGGCAACTATGGTAGTTATGCCGAGAGCCGATACTCTAACAAAGATGATAACTCTATTAAAAAGTAACCTTATTAATCAATTATGCTGATAGCTGTTGATTTCGACGGTACCATTGTTACCCATCAATATCCTAAGATCGGCGAGGAGATTCCCTTCGCCATCGATACCCTGAAGATGCTCCGACAGGATGGGCATCGCCTGATCTTATGGTCGGTCCGTGAAGGAGAGCTCCTGGACGAGGCAGTGGAGTATTGCCGGCAGCGGGGGCTGGAGTTCTATGCGGTCAACCGTGACTATCCCGAGGAGACAACGGATAATAATCCTCATTTCTCCCGTAAGCTGAAGGTGGACCTGTTTATCGACGACCGGAACCTGGGCGGGTTGCCTGACTGGGGGACTATCTACAGGATGATCAAGAACAGGCATAAGTGGGACGATGTGATTGACGAGATTGTCGCCCAGGCGCCTCACGGGCATGCTGAGCCTCCCAGGAAGAAACACTGGTGGCAGTTTTAAGAAACAATAATTTATGACAATATGAAAAAGCTTCTATTTATCACCTTTTCACTTCTTACAGTGCTAATACTGACAGGGTGTGGCAGTGCAAAGAATGTCGCTTATTTCCAGAACAGCGACAGTATTAATTTTGAACAGTCGCGTTACCTTTATGATGCCCGTATCATGCCGAAGGACCAGATTACCATTTCGGTGAACACGACGACTCCTGAGGTATCCCTGCCTTTCAACCTCCTGTTGCAGAACGCTTACCAGCAGGGTCGTACTATCAGTAGTGGTGCCAGCGGTACCCTGATGCCTTATCTGGTGGATAACGAGGGCTATATCAAGATGCCTATTATCGGTAAGCTGAAGGTCGGGGGACTGACGAAGTCGGAGGCTGAGGACCTGGTGACCGAGAAGATCCGTCCTTATATGGCGGAGACGGAGAATCCTGTGGTGACTGTCACCATGGCAAGCTATTCTGTATCTGTGCTGGGTGAGGTGGCACGTCCCGGTAGTTTCCTGGTATCCCGTGAGAAAATCACGATTCTCGAGGCACTTGCTCAGGCTGGAGACCTTACGATCTATGGTGTGCGTGACCGTGTCAAACTGATCCGTGAGGATGCCACAGGTAAGAAATCGATTGTCAAACTGAACCTGAACGACGCCAATATCGTCAACTCACCTTATTATTATCTGCAGCAGAACGATGTGGTGTATGTAGAACCTAACAACATCAAGGCACAGAACTCTAAAGTGGGTCAAACCACTACTCTCTGGTTCTCTGCTACCAGCATCTTAGTATCATTAACCTCGCTGCTTTATAACATCTTGAAATAACTATGGCGGAAGAGCATTCACATCATCATCACCATCATCATAAGAAAGATGGTGCAAGTCTCTTTAAACAAAAGAGCCTGGAAGCCATCCACCGTAAAAAGATCCTCGAGAAGATCCTGAAGATGGTCATGATCGCCGTTGCTGTCATCATGGCAATTGCCGTGGTGGTGGTGTATACGATTGGTTAAGGGTTGATACCATTTTTGTCATTGAAGGAGGTGACAGCTCTGCATGGGGCTGAGATCAACGAGGCGGTGTGCCGCGTTGTGAAAGGGGGATGGTATCTCCAAGGGAAGGAGAATGAAAGGTTTGAGGCTGACTATGCGCGGTTTATCGGGACCAGGTGTTGTGTAGGGTGTGCCAATGGACTGGATGCGCTCTTCTTAATCTTCCGTGCGTATCTGGAAATGGGGGTCATGCAACCGGGGGACGAGGTGATCGTCCCTGCTCATACGTATATCGCCACGATTCTTGCTATCACGGAGAATGGGTTGAAACCGGTGCTGGTGGAACCTAAACGGAACACACTGGAGATGGATGATGACAGGATAGAGGAGGTGATTTCTCCGAAGACCAAAGCGATCTGTATCGTGCATCTGTATGGGCGTAATGCTTATACACCTAAGATCGGGGCGCTTTGTGAGAAGTATCATCTGAAACTGGTGGAGGACTGTGCGCAAGCGCATGGGGCGAAGATTAAAGATGAAAGATTAAAGATTAAAGATGACCTCACGGGGTCGATTGGGGATGCGGCAGGGCATTCGTTTTATCCGGGGAAGAACCTGGGGGCTCTGGGGGATGGCGGTGCTGTGACGACGAATGACCAGGAACTGGCTGCTGTCATCCGTGCCTTGGCGAATTATGGCTCCCAGAAGAAATATGTGTTTAAATATGCGGGGCGTAACAGTCGGTTGGACGAGATACAGGCGGCTGTGCTGGATGTGAAGTTGAAATATCTGGAGGAGGATAACGAGCATCGCAGGGTGGTGGCTCATTATTACTATGAGCATATCAACAACCCGCTGGTGTCCTTGCCTGACTTGTTGCCTGACGAGCAGAATGTGTATCATTTGTTTCCGATCCTGGTGAGTGGGGGGAAGCGGGATGCGTTGCAGGCTTATCTGGCGGATAACGGGGTGGAGACGCTGATTCATTATCCGATTGCTCCGCATCAACAGGAGTGTTATGCCAATGCGGCATGGAACATGCCGAGGTTGCATCTGCCTGTCACGGAGCGGATTGCTAATGAGGAACTGAGTATCCCGATGGGGCCTGCGCTCTCGCTGGAGGATGCGAAGAGGGTCGTGGATGTGATTAATGGATGTAGGATGTAAGATGTAAGATGCGAAGGTTGAAATAGTGAGGAATAAATTTGGAACATTGCGAAAAAAATATTACTTTTGCAACCGAATATTAAGGAAAGCGCTATGAATCCATTTTATAAAATAGTTAGTTGGTATTTTAAGAAGAACTCACTGCCGTATTGGTGTATCTTCCTGTTTGACTGCTTCTTGATGCTCCTCTCGGGTATCTTCTCGTATTGGCTGTTTAACAAGACCAATGCGTTGGTAGAGCACCGTTTCAATGTGTTGAACACGCTTTTGATCTATATCGCCCTGAGCTGGGTGGGCTTCCGCTTGTTCCATACGTATTCTGGTATTGTACGCTATTCGTCATTCGTGGACTTGACGAAGGTCGCATGGGGTAACCTCGTGGGACTGGTCCTCTCCGTGGTTGTCATGTATCTGCTGGATATATGGAAGGTTCCGGAGGTCGGTATCCTGTCACTGACGGAGACATGCCTTACCTTCTTTATCGCCACCCTGATGATGTGGGCCTCACGTATTTTGGTGAAGACCCTCTATGACGTTACCTTCTCTGACAAGCGTGCCATGCGGGTACTGATCTATGGGGCGATGTCGGGAGGTGTCGGTCTTGCGAAGATGATCCGTAGTCAGACGCCCAGGAAATTCCGGTTGTGTGGATTCATCTCTCATGATGAGCATGCCAAGCACTTCCGACTGATGGGCGAGAAGGTTTATTCGACTCATGACAATTTCACGAAAATCATCAAGGATAAAGGTGTCGAGGGTATCCTGGTGTCGCCTCTCCGTATCCAGGACTTCCAGAATAACCAGGAGTTACAGGATATCTTTATCGGTGCCGGACTGAAAATATTCCTGGCGCAAGTTGCCAAGGAAATGAATGTCGAGGGAACGGAGTCGGACATGAATGACCTGCAACTGAAGGAGGTCAGCGTGGAGGACCTGTTACCCCGTGAGGAGATCAGCGTGGACCTGAAGTCGGTCGAGGAGCTGTTGACGGGTAAGAAGGTGCTGATCACCGGTGCCGCTGGATCTATCGGCTCGGAGATGGTGCGACAGGTGGCTAAGTTCAAACCTGCTGCCATGGTGCTCATCGACCAGGCGGAGACTCCCCAGCATGATATCCGTCTGATGATGGCGAAGGAGTTCCCGGAGGTCAAGGCGGAGACCATCGTGACAAGTATCAGTCGTCAGAACCGTATGGATGCCCTCTTCAGGACGTTCCGTCCGGATTATGTGTTCCATGCCGCTGCCTATAAGCATGTGCCGATGATGGAGGATAACCCCTCGGAGGCGGTGCTGAACAATATCTACGGTACCAAGGTGATCGCTGATATGGCAGTGAAATACGGGGTGAAGAAATTCGTGATGATCTCTACGGACAAGGCGGTGAACCCCACGAATGTGATGGGTTGCTCGAAACGCATCTGTGAGATCTACGTACAGTCGCTGGACCGTAAGCTGAAACTGGAACAGATGAAGAATAAACAAAGTGAGCCGCTGACTCAGTTCGTGACGACTCGCTTCGGTAATGTGCTGGGCTCTAACGGCAGTGTGATACCGTTGTTCAGGGAACAGATCAAGAACGGTGGACCGGTGACGGTGACACATCCTGACATCATCCGCTTCTTCATGCTCATCCCTGAGGCTTGTAAACTGGTGCTGGAGGCTGGCACGAAGGGTAATGGCGGTGAGATCTTTGTCTTCGACATGGGAAAACCGGTGCGTATCGCTGACCTGGCTGCCCGTATGATCAAACTATCGGGGGCGAAGAACGTGAAGATCGAGTATACGGGGCTCCGTGAGGGTGAGAAACTCTATGAGGAGGTGCTCAGCGAGGCGGAGAATACCAAACCGACATTCCATAAGAAGATACGTATCGCCCAGGTACGGGAGTATGACTATGAGCAGGCGGCTAAGGATATCGACGAGCTGATAGCTATCTCCAAGGAGTATGACGATATGGCGACGGTGAAGAAGATGAAGGAGATCGTTCCTGAGTTTAAATCCAATAATTCCAAATACGAACAACTAGACTAAATAACCAAAAACATTCAGACAAATGACAAGACAAAAGAAATTTATCCTACCTGAGAGTGAGATTCCTACACAGTGGTATAATATCCTGGCGGATATGCCTAACAAACCGTTGCCCCCGATTCATCCGGCAACGAAACAGCCTTTGACATGGCAGGACCTGGCTCATATCTTCCCGGAGGAGTGCTCGAAACAGGAACTGGACATGGAGCACCGGTGGATCGATATCCCGGAGGAGGTGCTCGAGAAATATAAGTTCTATCGCTCTACGCCCCTGGTGCGTGCCTATGAGCTGGAGAAGGCGATAGGGACTCCCGCACATATCTATTTCAAGAATGAGTCGACGAACCCGCTGGGCTCTCATAAGATCAACTCGGCACTGCCACAGTGCTACTATGCGAAACAGGAGGGGACAACGAATGTCACGACGGAGACGGGTGCCGGACAATGGGGCGCCGCCCTGTCGTATGCGGCAAAGATCTTCGGACTGGACTGTGCGGTGTATCAGGTGAAGATCACCATGCAGCAGAAACCGTACCGCTCGAGTATCATGAGGACGTTCGGGGCTGCGGTGACAGGCTCTCCCTCGATGTCTACCCGTGCGGGAAAGGATATCCTGACGGTGGATCCTACGCATCCTGGCTCTCTGGGTACTGCTATCTCGGAGGCTGTGGAGCTTGCCACGACGACTCCGAAATGTAAATATGTGCTGGGCTCCGTGCTGAACCATGTGGCGCTGCACCAGTCGATTATCGGACTGGAGGCTGAGAAACAGATGGAGATGGCGGGGGAGTATCCGGATATGGTGATCGCCTGCTTCGGCGGTGGTAGTAACTTCGGTGGTATCGCCTTCCCCTTCATGCGTCATAACATCCTGGAAGGGAAGAAAACGGTGTTCATCGCCGCTGAGCCTGACAGTTGTCCGAAACTGACGCGCGGTAAGTTCCAGTATGACTTCGGGGACGAGGCGGGGTATACGCCTCTGTTGCCGATGTTTACGCTGGGGCATCAGTTCAAACCGAGTAATATCCATGCGGGTGGCTTGCGCTACCATGGCGCTGGTATGATCGTGTCTCAGCTCATCAAGGACGGGTATATGAAGGGTGTGGATATCCCTCAGTTGGAGACCTTCGAGGCGGGTATGTTGTTTGCTCGCACGGAGGGTATCATCCCTGCGCCTGAGAGTTGTCATGCGATTGCTGCTACGATACGGGAGGCGAAGAGGTGTAAGGAGAGTGGGGAGGAGAAGGTGATTCTCTTTAACCTCTCTGGACATGGGTTGATTGACATGCCGTCGTATGAGCAGTTTATCAGTGGTGATCTCCAGAATTACTCGGTAACGGATGAGGAGATTGAAAAGAATGTCTCGCAGTTGGAGAAGATTATTTAATGAGGGAAAGGGAGAGGAACGTGATCATACCATTCAACATGAGGAGCTCGTAACCGAAATGGTAACCCGTATATTGCCCTACAAACCAATCCAGGAGATAACAGAGGATAGGGGAGGCAATACAGATATAAGGCACTAAACGGTCGTTCACAGGACGCTTGGTGAGTAACCCGTAGGCGAAGAGCCCTAACAGGGGACCATAGGTATAGGAACAGAGGATGTAGATGGCATCGATGATGCTGGTGGAGTTCAATACCTTAAACAACAAAATAAAGATCGTAAACACTACCGCCACGAGGATATGAGCCTTTTTACGCAGTGTCTCGTCACCTGGTCGACGACAAATATCCACACAGAAACTGGTCGTCAGTGCTGTCATGGCTGAGTCGGCACTGGAGAATGATGCCGCTAAGATTCCCAGGACGAAGAGGTAAGATGTGAGATGGGTGATGGAAGAGGTATGATGGGTGATGAAGGTGGGAAGGAGTTCGTCACCTGCAGCTGGAAGGGTGATGCCATGTGTGGCATACCACTGTGTCAACAGGATACCTAACGACAGGAAGAGGAGGTTGGCGGGAAAGAACATCACACCATAGGTACACATATCCTTCTGGGCATCACGCAGTGACTTACAGGTGAGGTTCTTCTGCATCATATCCTGGTCGAGACCTGTCATTACGATGACGATGAACACACCACTGAGAAACTGTTTCCAGAAATGCTGTTTCGACATCCAGTCGTCAAAGACAAAGATACGACTCTTGCTGTCAGACGCTACTGCCTGTACTGCCTCTCCCCAGGTCATCCCCAGGTCACTCACCACTTGCCAGATGATCAACAGGAGTGCCGTGAAGAGGAAAATGGTCTGGAGGACATCCGTGAATACTAACGTACGGATACCTCCGCGACAGGTGTAGAGCCAGATGAGGAGTACCATGCCCAGGACGGTGAATACAAAGGGAATACCCATGGTGTCGAAGGCAAAACGCTGGAGGATGATACAGACGACATAGAAACGTACGGCTGCTCCTGTCATCTTCGACAACAGGAAGAAGGAGGCTCCTGTCTGGTACGACCGTGGGCCTAACCGTTGTCCGAGATAGGAGTAGATCGTGGTGAGGTTCAGCCGGTAGTACAACGGTAACAACAGGAATGCGACGAGGATATAGCCTAGGATAAAGCCCAGACAGGTCTGGAGATAGGTCATGTCAATGGTATTCACCATGCCTGGTACGCTCACAAAGGTGACACCGGAGATGGAGGCTCCTATCATACCGAAAGCCACCATATACCAAGGTGACTGTCGGTTGCCCCTGTAGAATGTCTCATTCGTTGCTTTCCTGCCTGTCCACCAACTGATGCTAAACAACAGACAGAAATATCCTATCACTAATAACCCATAACCCATAACCTTTAACCTATTTTCTCAGCTCCTCAAAATATTCGGAGGGCTGGACTCCCATTTCCTTCTTGAAAGTGGTGGCGAAGTATTTGGGATCCTTGAAACCTACCTGATAGGCGATGTCACTGACTCGCAGGTCTGGTTGTTGCTGGGCTAAGCGACAGGCAGTCTTGATACGGTAGTTACGGATGAAGCCTGAGACATTCATACCTGTCACGGCACGTAGCTTATTATATAAGGTGGAGGCACTGGCTCCCATGTCACGGGCAAAACTGTCACGGTCGTAATCACTGTCTGAGAGATGGGCGTCCAGACACTCTATGGCTCGCTGGAGGAAATCATTATCGGTAGTGGGAGCTGTCGCCTTGATCTGCTCGATATTCTCCTCGGTGCTCTGTTGCTGGAAGAGATGGCGGATTCGCCGGCGATTCTCGATGATATTGTCGATGCGGAGCTGGAGGTCTCCCAGACGGAAGGGTTTGGTGACATAGTCGTCGGCTCCTAAGAGCAGGGCTTCCTTACGGTCTTCCTCCTGTGTCTTTGCCGTCAGCAGGATGATGGGCAGGTGACTGTAGTCCGGGTCTGCCTTCAGACGGGTCACCAGTTCGTTGCCATCCATCTCTGGCATCATCACATCAGAGACAATCAGGTCGAGGTCGTGGGCATGTATCACGTCAAGGGCCTCCACACCATTGGAGGCGGTGAGGACGTGGTAGTGTTGCTGCAACAGCTGTTTCATGAGCATTAACAGCTCGATATTGTCCTCTACCACCAGGATGGTGTAGATGTCATCATTCTCCTCTTCGATGATGGGAAGGGGAGTGGTGTCCTCCTGTGGGGTCTCGAGGGTTGTCGCCATGTCGGCGATATTACTATGTGCCTCTGTGGGATTGATCTGGTGACTCTCGTCAATCTGGGAGGCTGAGAAGGCGTTCTTCTTAATAGGCAGCTCTATGATGAAGGTGGTGCCCTGTCCCTCGAAGGTCTGACACTGGATGGTGCCTCTGTGGAGGTATACCAGGTCACGGGTGAGGGCTAGTCCGATACCGGTGCCAAAGGTGCCGTGCTTGCGGTATTCTCCATCGTGGAAACGGGTGAAGAGGTGTTTCATCTTGTCATGGGGAATACCTGTGCCGTTGTCACTGACCCGGATGATGACCTTGTCGTAACGGGAATTGGTGGCGACATCCATCGTGACTTTTCCTTCCTTGCCGGTGTATTTGACGGCATTCGACAGGAGGTTGAAGATGATCTTGTCGAGTTTGTCGGTGTCTATCCATCCCATCATACTCTCTGGTTTGCAACGAACGGTAAACTCCATGCCCTTCTTTGCCATCAGGGGCTCTATACACAGGGCGGTCTCCCGGATATAGTTCATCACATCTCCATTACTCACACGGAGCTTCAGCTCTCCTGACTGGGACTTGCTGGTCTCGAGGATCTGCTGGAGCAGTCGTACGACACGGGCGATATTCAGTTCCATCAGGTCGTAGTCCCTGCTGTTGTCGGGGGCTGTCTTACGAAGGCGTTCCACTGATGCTGACACAATGGTCAGGGGGGTAAGCAACTCATGGGTGATATTCGTGAAGATATAACTCATCTGCAGCTGGTTACGGATTCGTACGCTACGACGATAAAGTGCCCGCCCTATTAAGGAGAACACGATGACCAGTAGGATGCTTATGAGGATAACCAGGGTGGTTAGGTTCATCATTATTTATTAGTTTGTTGGATGCAAAGATACTTTTTTTTTATTTTATCTCCAACAAAAGTGGGGAAAAAGTCGTTTTTTCAACTAAAATAGTTTGAAATCGGTTATTTATGGTTTATAATTCGTGATTTTCACGCATTTCAAACCATATTTAATGATAAGTGAACTTGATGATGCCTGAAATATACTATCTTTGCACCAGTGAAAGAAAAAGAGTTTTTTCAGTCACTTTTTTCTAGAAGTAAGAACGTGATGTTCTGAAAAGGAAAAAGATTATTTTGTTTAGATTTTTAATGGTTAAGGTTTATGGTTGATTAATTTAGTTTTTTAAAGTACGAAAAGACTCGCTGTGAAGCGAGTCTTTTTTGTTTTTTTATGTCACACAGATCCAGTAGATGTCTGATGGTTGATGTCTGAGGTCTGATGTGCGATTATGCGTTGTTGAGAAGGAAGCGCTCCGCTTCAATCGCTGCCTGGCAACCAGTACCTGCAGCAGTGATAGCCTGACGGTAGGTAGGGTCAGCACAGTCGCCCGCCACGAAAATACCAGGGATCTTGGTCTTGGGAGTCCCCTCTATCTTCTTCAAATAACCTACCTCATCAGTATCTAACCACTCCTTGAAGATATCCGTGTTAGGCTTGTGACCGATGGCAAGGAAGAAACCGTCGATGGCAATATCCACCAGTTCTTCATCGGGCTCCCCCTTCCGTTTTACCAGATGAGCTCCCTCTACACCATTCTCACCAAAGAGACCGAGGGTGTTATGCTCGAAGAGGATCTCGATATTCTCTGCTGCCATGACTCGTTCCTGCATGACTTTCGAGGCACGGAGGAAGGGCTTGCGTACAATCATATATACCTTGGCGGCAAGGTGACTCAGGTAGAGGGCGTCCTCACAGGCGGTATCACCACCACCTACTACTGCCACTGTCTTCTTACGGTAGAAGAAACCGTCACAAGTAGCACAGGCAGAGACTCCCTGACCGTTGTATTTCCGTTCGTCATCCAGTCCAAGATACTTCGCGGAGGCTCCTGTGGCGATAATCACGGTGTCTGCGATAATCTCCTCACCATCCTCTGCCCAACAGTGATAGGGGGCTTGGGAGAAGTCGACCTTGGTGATGGAACCATCACGGATGTCGGTGCCAAAGCGTTCTGCCTGTTCACGAAGGTCCATCATCATCTGATTACCATCGACTCCCTGGGGATAACCTGGGAAATTCTCCACTTCCGTGGTCTGGGTGAGTTGTCCGCCTGGTTGTATACCACAATACTCAATCGGGTTGAGATTAGCTCGTGAGGCATAGATGGCTGCAGTATAACCTGCAGGTCCACTGCCGATAATGAGGCACTTTGTTCTCATAAAGTTTAGAGTTTAACGTTTAGAGTTTAGCGTGTAGCGTTTAGAGGAGCTCCTCGACTTGTTTGGCGATATGCTCGATCTTCTCTGTGGGCTCGAAACGGGCTACCACCTGTCCCTTCTTATTGATGAGGAACTTGGTGAAGTTCCATTTGATATCGGGCTTCTGCTTGTAGTCGGGGTCTGCCTTTGACAGCATATCATCGAGGATAGCGGTGAGCTTATGCTCTGGGTCCCAGCCTGCGAAACCCTTTTGCTCTTTCAGGAACTTAAAGAGCGGGTCTGCCTCCTCTCCATTGACCTTGACTTTCTTGAAACGAGGGAACTCCGTACCGAAATTCAGTTTACAGAACTCATGGATGGACTCATCCGTACCGGGAGCCTGTTGACCAAACTGGTTGCAGGGGAAGTCGAGAATCTCAAAACCCTGGCTGTGGTACTTCTTGTAGAGGGCTTCCAGTTCCTCATACTGAGGGGTGAATCCACATTTTGTTGCCGTGTTGACAATCAATAATACCTCGTTCGCATACTCTTTCAGCGAAACATCCTTTCCTTTTCTGTCCTTGACAGAGAAATCATAGACCGTTTTCATATTTTTAATTAATAATAGGTGTCTGTCCTAAATTTCTCCAAAGATACGAAGAATCATTGGGTTGACCAAATGTTTTTGGATTTTTTTGTGTAGAAACCTATTCACACAAAAAAGGTGCTATCCTTGGCATATGCAACTACCAGGCAGCACCTTTTATCTCTTTACTGTGGAAATATCTTATTTCTTCGCAGCCTTACCGTAGCGGCTCATGAACTTGTCTACGCGACCTGCAGTATCCACGAGCTTGCTCTTACCGGTATAGAAGGGGTGAGAGGTGCTCGAGATTTCGATTTTAACCACTGGGTAAGTTTCGCCTTCGAATTCTACGGTGTCATTTGTCTTTGCGGTAGAACGCGAAAGGAACATATCGCCGTTGGACATGTCCTTGAACACGACGGGGCGATAGTTTTCTGGATGAATACCTTTTTTCATTTTACTTTAATTATTATCTGTTATTTACTATATATGCATAAAAGCGGGTGCAAAGGTACAAAAAAGATTAAAGATTAAAGATTAAAGATTAAAGATTTTTAAGAATTTAACTATTTTTTGTATCTGACGAATTATTCCTCCTCCACGATGATATCACTCTGAGGTACCTCCTCGATAATCTCCTCCACAGGCAGTGAGGGCTTTTCCTCTTTGATCTCTGTGGCTATCTCCTCTGCCTCTAAACCCCTTTCTGACTCCTCCTGTTGGCGTTTCATCTGTCGGCGAAGGCTAAAGACCATGATGGAGTTGATGGTCTCGGTGACACCATATACCAGCATACACCAGCCCAGGATAATCATAGGCAGCTCTGCACTCTCCATGGGTTTGACGAAGATCAGGATACCGGCGATAAGAAGTACGATGGGGGCTATCCAGAAAAAGGCACCGATGGAACCGTAACGGCGTGCCGCTACCAATACGATAAGTTGGTTGATGCTGCCTAATATCAGCATGGCACCTAAGATATACATCAGCCATTTGACGAACATATCGGGGCTGAGAACGAGGGTCAGACCGAGGAGGACACTGCCGATGCCTACCAAGGGGAAGGCTGGCTGGGCGCCTCTGATGATGTTTCCACGGGCATCCGTGATGGTGAATTCCCCTGCGTGGCGCTTGGCATTCCAATAGGATATCAAGGCAATGATGCCCGACAACAGGAAGAGGATACCTATTGCCATGGTCAGCCATGTGACGGAATTATCGGGATATTTCAACAACAAGACTCCGATGATGACGGAGCATAACGCACGGAAGATAGAACTCTGTAATAGTTTCATGTCTTTTTACTTATTTTTTCCGCTGCAAAGATAGGCATTTTTTCCCAAAATGCCTATCTTTGCACTATGAAAATGACAACAATCTTTCTGGTACGACATGGGGAGACGGTGGATAATGCCCGCCAGATCATGCAAGGACAGACTCCTGGGGAGTTGAATGAACAGGGTAGGGAACAAGCCCGGCAGGTGGCGGAACGCCTTGCCACGGAGGAGATTGACGCTGTGGTGGCGAGTGACTTGTGTCGTGCCATACAGACGGCGGAATATATTGCGGAACCTCATCACTTGCCGGTGGTGACAACTCCCTTGCTCCGAGAACGGGACTGGGGCAGTTTTACGGGACGTTTCATCCCGGATCTGCGGGGAGAGGTGTGGCCTGATGATATTGAAACGGAGGAAGCCATGATGCAAAGAGCCCATGACTTCCTGAAAAAAATGACAGCCACCTACGAAGGAAAACGAGTGGTGGCTGTCGGGCACGGTATTATCAATAAAGCGATATTAGCCGTTTATGCTTCATGTTCTATGAAGGAGGTACAGCGGATGATGAATGCCGAGGTGCGTGTCTTAACGACGTCCTCCGTAGCTGTGGCCGCCTCCAGAGCGGTGACCTCCTCCGAAACTACCACCGCCTCTGCTGAATGAACCTCCACTGCTGTGTGAACCACCGCCTCTGCTGAAGGAACCTCCACCGAAGGAACCACTGCTGTGTGAGGAGCTGCCTCTGCTGAAGGAACCACTGCTGTGTGAGGAAATCCCACTGCCGCTGATCGTTCTGGTAGGACGACTCTCGATGCTCCTCTGTTCCATATGGCGATGGTGGCTACCGCTATTGTTGTCACGGTTATAGTCCCTGTTGCGGTTATAGTCTCTGTTGCGGTTATAGTCCCTGTTGCGGTTGTTGTCACGGTTATAGTCCCTGTTGCGATTGTAATCCCTGTTACGGTTGTAATCCCGGTTGTTACTCTCGTGGTGACGATTCATGTCACGATGGTTGACCGTCGTACGGGTAGAGCTGTGGCGTACCCCGTTGTTATGATGGTGGCGGTAGTCTCCACGGTTCCAACCGTCACGCATTCCAAAATGACGGGTGTTGTGATGGTGGATGTAGTGGTCACGACGACTGTGATACCAACCATGTCCTCCTACACGGTGCCATGCATGACCACCACGATAGCTGGCGTAGAATACGGGGCGACCGTAGTAGAAATAGTCACGATGTGGATAACGGGCATAGATGCCGAAGTGCCAGAAACCATCTGACCAGTAGAGGGGACGGTAGAAGTAGGTGGCGGCACGGAAAGCACTCAGCTGCCAGTCGAGCAGGATATAGCTCAGGTCGAGGTTACGACGCTCCCAGTAGGTGCCATACACATCATCATAACTGGTGACTCCCATCAGGTAGTCGAGATTGATCTCATAAGCAGCCTCATACTGCTCTTCTGTCAGGTTCAGCTCGTAAGCCATCTTATCCGTCAGGAAGAGGGCCTCGTTGCGAGCCTGCTCGTAGCTCATTGCCTTGCCCGTTGCTGCTACCAACAGCATTGCTACCAGGGCGATCATCATCTTCTTCATATCTCTTAATATTTTAATGTTCGACATTTATTACTTTTTACACTGCAAAAGTAGGAAGAAAATAAGGCATATAAAAAGGATTTCCCCTAAACTGTGTGGGGGAAATCCCTATGGGTTAGATGGAAGATGTTAGATGTTAGATGTAAGATGTACTTTAGTATTTATAGAAGTTCCACTTCTGCCCGTCCTTGCTCAATACCATGACATCCCCATTGAGCGACTCTATCTTCACCCGGATATTGTTGAAGGGTTTGAAACCGAAAGACTCCTCCACCATGATGGTGTCGGATTTCAGTTCTTTTGCAGAATAGCATTGGATGAAGAGACTGTCACCCTGATGTTGGAAGTTGCCGTATACACGTTTTTCTACTGATGTCTGGAAAAGTGACACAGAACCAGAGAAACTCAGATACCCTGTGTCCGAGTCTGACATATGCCACATACCGAATAAGTCACCTGCCTCACCACCTTCCTGACAAGAGGTGAGAAGGAAGATGGATGATGTAAGAAGTAAGATGTATGATGTCAGATGTCTGATGATTTTATAAGATTTTGCCATGGAAGTTAATTTTGAAGTTAAACGTAGAACAGTCGCCATAGATATTGCCCTTGTCGAAAGCATACGCCGCAGAGAATTGCCAAGGACCAAGTTGATA
>Ga0326512_10001428_pt1 | contig 18484 bp, 14 predicted proteins | sample 1_2617_0518_D_FD_203652 | JGI IMG/M metagenome (GOLD analysis project Ga0326512, IMG submission 203652) | Bovine rumen microbial communities from UC Davis, California, United States - 1_2617_0518 | ecosystem: Host-associated > Mammals > Digestive system > Stomach > Rumen | place: USA... | reverse complement strand
ACGGTCGTAGTGTTGGAGAGTCGGTAACGCTGAAGTATTACGATGCTGTTAAAGGTACGATATACACAATTCCTGATGCAGTGAAATTGTAATCGTACTTAGGGTATTAACCTTTAAGGAAAAATGCATGTTTACAACACAACAAACAAGTGTCGTAACTTGCATTTTTCTTTTTATTTGCTTGTCTATCTCACAGAAAAACCTTACCTTTGCGGAAAATTAAGGTAATCATACATCTTTTTGGTGTCGCTTTTTCAGCTTTTATGATTGTGTAACAGTTGATTTTAAGGCTATGCAGAAGTCGGAAAAGGTTGTCAATGTGGTGCTGGCAGTGCTCGTAGCGGGACTGCTTGCCATCTGTGTGATGAGCATTTTGGGGCAGATGCAGGCCGGGGCAAAGACACAGCAGACGGAATATGCAGGAAACGATTAACACAGCAGGGCAATGGATGACTATTCGTGTGGGTTACGGTACCTTGTCATTTGCCATGCCTGATAACGACGGAAAAGTGAGGTTCGAGCCTTTCGTGGTGAAGAGCGGCGTTTCGCTGGCTGCCAATCTGCGTGAGGCTTTCAAGGTTAGTCCATTGCTGCTCTCGGGGGCAACGAAAGTCAGGGTGCTCATTGATACACCTGTGCTGATGACCCCTGAGGAGCTCTTCGACAAGCAGGAGATGGAAATAGCCTACCGCTACGTCTATCCGCACTTGGAGCAGGACACCATCTTTTATAATGTCCTGCCCGACCTGAACGCAGTGGCTGTCTTTTCCATGAACAAGGACTTGCGCATGGTCATCGACGACCATTATCAGACAGTGCGCCTCATTTCGGCTATCTCGCCCGTATGGAGCTACCTGCATCAGCGCAGTTATACGGGATCTGGCAGCAAGCTCTATGGTTATTTCCATGAAAAACGGCTGGAGGTGTTCTGTTTTCAGCAGAAACGCTTCAAGTTTTTCAATTCCTTCGAAGCCAAGTACAGTCATGACGCCCTCTATTTCCTGCTTTATGTGTGGAACCAGCTGCAGCTGCAACCCAAGACGAGCGAGATGCACATTGTAGGTGATATTCCAGAACAGAAATGGTTGCTGGACGAGCTTCGGAAATATGTGCCAAAGACTTATGTCATCAATCCGTCTGCTGACTTCAATCGTGCTCCTGTCACAGACATCAAGGGGATGCCATACGACATGCAGACTTTATTCGTGAAGGGAAGATGAGAATTATCACAGGTATCTATAAGGGGCGCCACTTCGACATACCCCGTTCGTTCAAGGCAAGGCCAACGACAGACTTCGCCAAGGAAAATATCTTCAATGTGCTGTCTGGCTATCTGGACTTCGAAGATGCCACGGCCCTTGACCTGTTTTCTGGTACCGGAAGTATCTCGCTCGAACTTGTCTCCAGGGGATGCCGTCAGGTAATCAGCGTCGAGATGGATCGCGAACATCATCGTTTTATTACAGAGAATCTGAAGAAACTTGGCACTAATGCCTGTCTGCCTATCCGAGGTGATGTGTTCCGTTTTCTGAAGTCGTGTCGCCAGCAGTTTGATTTCATCTTTGCTGATCCTCCTTATGCACTCAAAGAGCTGCCCACTATCCCTGATATTATTTTCGAGAAGAACCTACTGAAAGAAAATGCCGTGTTCGTATTCGAACACGGCAAGGATCACGATTTTTCTTCTCATCCACACTTTGTGGAGCATCGCAGCTACGGAAGCGTCAATTTCAGTATCTTCCGCTAAGGAGCGTTTTTTCTTCTTCTTGTTGAAGACTTGGCTGGCCATTAGAATCTTCCGCCGCCAGGTCCTCCGAAGCCGCCACCGCCAGGTCCTCCGAAGCCTCCGCCACGGTTGCCGCCACGACCACCGCCAGGACCACCGAATCCGCCGGCAGGCATGTTGCCACCACCACGGCGCATGTTCTGACGCATCTCACGGTTGCCGAAAAGGTTCAGGCGGTAGGTGGCACGCAGCATAATGTAGCTGTTGATGCTGTTGTACCAGCTGTCGTTGCGTGACATGGCGCTGATGGCACGAGAGAAGTTGGACTGCTCATGGAGGATGTCGTAGAACTCGAGGCGTACGCTAAGCGGTTTGCCGGGCAGGAACGACTGGGATATCTGGGCATTCCAGATCAGTTCGTTAGTGTTGGCTGATGCATCGCTGTAGCCACGACGGCTCGACATATTCAGGCTTGTGGTGAGCTGCATGCCCCAAGGCATTTGCAGCGTAGTATTGAAACCATAGGTGAAAGCCCACGTATTCAGGTTCGAACTGGCCTGTAGCGCATTGGAGTTGTGGTTGTAGCGTACGCTGCCGTTCAGCTCAAATTCCAGCCAGTCGTTGCGGTAGCTGGCACCGAGACGCTCACTCAGGGTCGTTGACTTGGTAGTCATCTTTGATACATTGCCGTCACGCAGGATGTCGATGTAGCCCACCTGATTGCTATAGCTGACCTCTGTGCCAGTGTTTACGTTGAAGTAGCCAGCCGTATCGACAGCGAGGTTATAGGTGAAGTTACCACCCAGATTCCAGTTACCATTGATATTTTCGGGTTTCGAGGAGCGTCCGCCCGTCACAGGGTCGTACTTCACCATGTTGGCCACCGAGTTCTGCGTGGTAGAGAAGCGCAGGCTGGCGAAGATGAACTGGTAATGGCTCTCGAAGAAATCGTTGTATCGCCAGTTGAAGCTCTGGGTGAATGAGGGCTTCAGGTCGGGGTTACCACTTGTGATGTTAAGGGGGTCGCTGTCATCGGTGATGGGAAGCAGCTCGCTCATGGAGGGCTGGCTGGTGCTGCCACGATATTCGAAGCGCATGTTGCCTCGGTCGCTGAGCTTCCAGCGGAAGTTGGCTGTCGGGCTCCAGTTCACCACGCTACGCTTGGCAATGGTGTCGACAGTGAGGTAGCGGTAAGTGAACTCGCTGCTTTGCGGGATGACCTGTATGCCGATATTGAAGTTATAGGAAGGGCGAATGACACGGAGCATGATCTCGCCTGTATGTATATAGTTTTTGTATCGTGAGAAGCGGCTCTGGCTCTGGTCGTAGAAGTCGGTGTAATTACGGCCTCCCAGGGCATTGAACACTTCGTCCCATTCGCGGTAGTCGGGCCAGACATTCTGCATTCCAATGCGACGGGTGGGGTCGTCCTGGTTCCAGAAGTTATAGGTGGAACGGTCGTTCTTGGTGTAGCGGTATTGGAAGTTGTAGCTAAACTGCAGGAACATGGCCCTGAAGATGGGCTCGCTGTAGGTCACTCGGGCGTTATAGTCATAATTCTTCGAAGGTGTATTGTAATAGTAGTTGCGTTGGTATGTTGAATCACCTGTCGCTAATTGATAGAGGTTGACGAGGCTCTTTGAGAACGATTCGGAATCGCCGTCGCCATAGTTACCACCTAACTGCAGGGTCAGGTTGCGGCCCTTGCTGCCAAACTTACGATTCACCTGGAAGGTGCCACCCACACGCTTTGAGTCGCTGTAGTTCATGCCACCGCCGTCTCGCTTATTGATGACGAGGGTGTCACTGATGCCCAATATGCGGGAAGCCATGAGTGCAATGTCGTTGGTCTCGTTGACGTAGCTATAGGGGTCGTCGTTGAAAGTAGCCGAGAGACTGCGTGACTTGCCGTCGTTGGTGCCGTAGCTCCATGTGGGACGGAATGAGATGTTCCACAGCGTATCGGGTGTCCACTCCAAACGCATCTGACCGCTCCAAGAGTTGCTACGTGTATAGTTCTGGCTGGTTGACTCCGTGAAAGAACCTGTGCGGGCCACGAAGTTCTCGGTAGACTGCTTGCTCCAAGCGTCGCCATCGCGGTGGTTCCAGGTGATGGAGCCATCCCAGCGCAGCAGGTTGGTCTTCTCATAGTTGAAGTTCACCATACCCATCTTGTTGGCTTGCAGTCCGTTGCGACCACCTCCGCCGAAGCGTCCTCCGCCGCCACCGCCGCCAAAGCCCATGTCATTGGTGTTGTTGGCATTCAACATGGACATGATACGCCACTCGTCTTTCATCACAGCGCCGAAGGCACGTCCTGCATAGCGTTCCTTGGTGCCTATGCCAGCATCCACGTTGGCAAACATGCCGCGGTTCATGCCGCGCTTCAGTCCGAAGTCGAGCACTACTTGTTCGTTGCCGTCATCAATGCCGGTGATACGGCTCAGGTCACTCTTTTCATCGTATGTCTTGATGCGGTCCACGATGGAGGTTGGCAGGTTCTTGATGGCTGTCTTGGTATCTCCAGTCATGAATTCTTTGCCATCTACCTTGATTTTCTGCACGGTTTTGCCATTGATCTTGATGGTTCCGTCGTCGCTTACTTCAGCTCCTGGCAGTTTCTTTACCAGTTCCTCGACCACCGAGCCCTCTGGGGTACGATAGGCACCGGCATTGTAGATGATGGTGTCGTCCTTGGTGGTCACCTTGGCCACGTTTTTCACCACCTCGGTGCCCTTCAGCATGATGGCATCTGGACAGATGGTAACGGTGCCAAGGGCTACGGGCTTGCCCTGTGTCACAGTGATATTGCGATAAAAACGCTTATAGCCCACATAGCTGATGCGGACAATAAACTGACCGTCTTGTGGGGCGGTCATCTTGAATTGGCCATTAGCATCCGTCACGGCGTTGGCCACCATGGTACTGTCGGTCTTCAACAGACTGACTGTTGCCTGAATCACGGCCTCTTTCAGGTCGCTGTCTACTACTTGTCCACTAATAGTGCGCTGGGCTTTCGCAGAGAGGGCGGTAATCATGCAGACCGCCATCATGAGTAGAAATCGCTTCATACTTTAGTTGCTCATTTTGTGAAACACTATCAATCAGACGTGCTTTAGAACATAAAGTTTAATTTCTGATGAATAGTTTTTTTGTCGAGAGATATTTCTATGCATGGATGGACGTTTCCTTGAGGTCGTAAGCAAGGCAAGTACACCTCTTTATATATATATATAGGCACGGCTTTCTCCAAAATGAAGAGAAAGCCGTGCCTTAAAAAAAGTAATATGTGATTGAAAGTTTCTACTTGACGGCATCAAGCTCGGCCGTGTTCTGTGCTATGGCCTCGTCGGTGACGGAGTAGTTCTGCAGGTCACCATTGATGTATTGCTCATAGCTGGGCATGTCGATGAGACCGTGACCAGAGAGATTGAAGAGGATGACCTTCTCCTCGCCGGTTTCTTTGCACTTGTTGGCCTCGCGGATGGTGGCTGCGATGGCGTGACAGCTCTCGGGAGCTGGGATGATACCCTCGGTACGGGCGAAGAGCAAGCCAGCCTCGAAAGATTCAAGCTGTGGGATATCAACGCCGTGCATCAGCCCGTCCTTGATGAGCTGCGAGATAATCATGCCTGCACCATGATAGCGCAGACCACCGGCGTGGATATTGGAAGGCTTGAAAGTATGGCCGAGTGTGTACATGGGGAGTAGGGGAGTGTAGCCAGCCTCGTCGCCGAAGTCGTAGCAGAACTTGCCTCGCGTCAGTTTGGGGCAGCTGTCAGGTTCGGCAGCAATGAACTCGGTGGTCTTGCCGTCTTTCAGGTTATGGCGCATGAAGGGGAAGGCCAGTCCGCCGAAGTTAGAGCCTCCGCCGAAGCAGGCAATCACCATGTCGGGATATTCACCGGCCATTGCCATCTGCTTTTCTGCCTCAAGGCCGATGATGGACTGGTGCAGGGCCACGTGGTTGAGCACCGAGCCGAGTGTGTACTTACAATTGGGAGTGGTGGTGGCCAATTCCACAGCTTCGCTGATGGCGGTGCCCAGCGATCCGGGGTGCATGGGGTCGTGAGTGATAATGTCCTTACCGGCACGAGTGGACATAGAGGGAGAACCAGTGACAGCAGCACCAAAGGTACGCATCACGCTGGAGCGGTAAGGCTTTTGCTGCATGGTAATCTTTACCTGATAGACAGCACACTCCAGGCCATAGAGCTTGGCAGCATAGCTGAGGGCCATACCCCACTGTCCGGCACCTGTCTCGGTGGTGACGTTGGTGGTGCCTTCTTGTTTTGCATAGTAGCACTGGGGTAGTGCAGAGTTGATCTTATGAGAGCCTAAGGGATTGGTCGACTCATTCTTGAAATAGATATGTGCGGGGGTTCCGAGGGCCTCCTCCAGGGAGTATGCACGTACGAGGGGGGTGGAACGATAGAACTTATACTTGTCAAGCACCTCTTCGGGGATGTCGATGAAGGCATGTTCGGTGTCGAGCTCCTGCACGCAGCATTCACGGGGGAAGATGTGGGCAAGGTCGTCAACGCCTAAAGGTTCCTTGGTCTGTGGGTTCAGGGGAGGCAGAGGCTTGTTAGGCATGTCAGCCTGAATATTGTACCATTGTGTGGGAATCTCGCTCTCCGGGAGGATAAATTTCTTTTGTTTCATATTTTCATTATTGGTTATTAAGTTAGCGACAAAGGTATAGCTTTTTGTCGAAACCACCAAAACAAATTGAAATAAAATGCAATAATTCCTTTTTCTTTGTAATTATTGCGAAATAATATGTAACTTTGCACCTCAAATCGCATAAATAAAATGAATAGTGGAATAATTATACTTTCTGCCGGCGTTTACGTGCTGTTGCTTTTCATCATCAGCCGGTGGAGTGCGGGGAGGCATGCAACAAACGAGACTTTCTTTCGTGCCAATCGCAGGGCACCTTGGCAGATGGTGGCTTTCGGCATGGTGGGAGCAAGCATTTCTGGCGTCACGTTTGTCAGCGTGCCAGGTATGGTGCTCACCTCAGGGATGACGTATCTGCAGGTATGTCTGGGCTTCATCCTTGGCTATCTGGCAGTAGCCTTTGTGCTGTTGCCCGTCTATTACCGACTAAACCTGACAACCATCTATACCTATTTGGGGCAGCGACTGGGAGCGCAGAGCTATACCACGGGTGCCTCGTTCTTCCTCTTGTCGAAGATGGTTGGCTCGGCGGTGAAGTTCTATGTGGTGTGCATCATCTTGCAGCAGTTCGTGTTTAGTGGGCTGGGCATTCCTTTCGGCGTCACGGTAGCTGGTTTGGTGCTGCTCATCTGGATCTATACCCGTCGGGGTGGCATAGGAACATTGGTGTTTACCGATACGTTTCAGACACTTTGCCTGTTCACGGTGCTGCTCCTTATTATATATAAGGTAATGGGGGCAATGGATTTGTCGGTAGGCGATGCCGTCAATAGAATTCTCTGCGACGAGCGGAGCCGCATCTTGGTGCTGGATGATTGGATGTCGCCTCGAAACTTCTGGAAACAATTGCTTAGTGGGGCTTTTATCGTGGTGGTGATGACGGGTCTCGATCAGGATATGATGCAGAAAAACCTGACCTGCCGTACGCTGCGTGAGGCACAGAAGAACATGTGCAGCTATGGGGTGGCTTTCCTTCCGGCTAATATGTTGTTCCTTGCCTTGGGCGTGTTGCTGGCTCAGCATTTCGAGGCTGCAGCCATCAGCATAGAGCGGGGCGATGAGCTGTTGCCTGCTTTTGTTGGGGCTCAGGGGACTTTCGTGGCGGCACTCTTCACCATTGGCCTGATGGCAGCGTCGTTCTCCTCTGCCGATTCTGCACTTACTTCTCTGACCACCAGTTTCTGCATTGATATCTGTCATAGGCCGGACGATGAACGACTGCGAAAGCAATGTCATGTATTGATGTGCCTTTTGTTTGCTGTCTTCATCCTTCTGATTCACGCTGTGAACAGTGGTAGTCTGATTGACACCATCTATATGATTGTGAGCTATACCTACGGACCTTTGTTAGGCCTTTTCGCCTACGGCTTGTTCACCAAGCAACGAGTGGCCGATCGCTGGGTGCCTTATGTCTGTGTGGCCTCGCCCTTGTTATGCTACGCCATTGACTGGTCTTGTCAGCGACAATTTGACTATCACTTTGGCTACGAGCTGCTCATGCTCAACGGATTGCTGACTTTCCTGGGCCTGTGTTTGACAAGGATGGCCGGCAGCAAATCATGAGACTTTCATCACCTCGTCACGTCTGCTCTGTACTTGCTCAATATATTCGCTGGGCTGGATACCAAATTCCTTCTTGAAGCAAGTGGCGAAATACTTAGGGTCTCTGAATCCAACTTTGTAGGCCAGGTCACTCACTCTCAGGTTGGGAGTTGCCAGAATCATTCGTCTGGCTTCCTTCATGCGAATGTCGCGGATAAAGACTGAGACGTTGTATCCTGTGATGGCTCGTAGCCTGTTGTAGAGCGTGGAGGCCGATGCTCCCATTTCCGAGGCAAAAGTGTCGCGGTCGAAGTCACAGTCATCAAGATGTTCCTTGACGCAGTCAATGGCTCGCTGCAGAAATTCCTCTTCGGGGGTGGGGGCTTGCGGGGCTACCGGAGCTCCTTCCTCTGATTGGTCGGCCAGCTCACGCCGTATTCGCTTTCGGTTCTCTACGATGTTGTTGATGCGTAGTTCCAGATCGCCCAGGCGGAAAGGCTTGGTGATGTAGTCATCAGCACCAATGAGCATCGAACTGCGTCGGTCTTCCTCCTGCGTCTTGGCCGTGAGCAAGATGATGGGCAGATGGCTCATCTCGGGGTCGGTCTTGATGCGTCGCGTCAGTTCGTTGCCGTCCATTTCTGGCATCATCACGTCAGATATAATCAAGTCTACGGGATACTTTTGCACGATGTCGAGTGCTTCACGTCCGTTCTTTGCCGTTATCACCTGGTACTTGTTGCTTAGCAGGGTGCGCATGAGCATGAGCAGTTCGGCATTGTCTTCCACGAGCAGGATCTTGTAGGAATTATTATCAGGCAAGTCGATGATGATGGACTGTGCCACTGGATTGTCGTCGGCAGTGGGTAGCATGCCCTCCAAATCGAGGATGGCTTTCTGTGGTATGTCCACTTCAAAGGGATGTTGCTCGTCAATCTGTGCCTCGCTAAATGACTCTTTGTTGATGGGAATGATCACGGTGAAAGTCGTTCCTACGCCCTCCTTGCTCTCGCATTGTATGTTGCCGCCATGCAGATAGACCAGTTCTCGTGTCAGTGACAGACCTAATCCTGTGCCGACGGTCTTCATCGAACGGTAGTCGCCGTCGTAGAAACGCTGGAACAGGTGTTTCATTTTCTCAGGTGAAAGCCCGATGCCTGTGTCGCTCACCTTAATGATAATATGGTCATAGGTCTTGTTGGTGGTCACGCTCAGGTCAATCTTTCCCGGACTATTGGTGTATTTGGCTGCATTCGATATGAGGTTGTAGATAATTTTGTCAAGTTTGTCGGTATCTATCCAGCCCATCATGGAGTGGGGGGTGCATTTGATGTTGAGGTCCAATCCGCGTTGCTTGATGAGTGGCTCCAGGCATAGGGCTGTCTTACTAATATATTGCATCACATCGCCCTGTGCCACCAGTAGGCGCAGTTCACCTGTTTGCGATTTGCTGGTTTCCAGAATCTGCTGCAACAATCTTACCATACGGTCTATGTTCAGTTCCATCAGCGCATAGTTCTTGCCGTATTTGGGTTCCTGCATACGCAACTGTTCCACTGAGGCCGAAATCACCGTAAGGGGTGTGAGCAGCTCATGGCTGATGTTGGTGAAAAGGCGTTCGAGGGTCAGACGATTGCGAATACGCATGCCTCTGAGGTAAATCCATCGTCCTCCGATGAAAATAATGATGAGGGTAATAGTTGAAATAACAGCGATTGTTGAGCTCATGTTTTAGCGGTTTGGTTTAATTTCCGCTTGCGAAGATACAAAAAGATTTCGGAAAATGGGTATTTTTTAATAAAAAAGTGGGTAAAAGCTCAAAATTTAGTTGAAATAACGTTATTTTACGTCGAATAATAGCCAATTAGCGCATTTTAAACCTAAAATAATTATGAGTGGAAGCGTTATGAAGGAGAATCTATTAATTTTGCACTCACAATTAAAGAATAACAGATTGTTGAGAAAACAATGTAAGAGATTTTTAATGGTTAAGGTTTATGGTTGATTAATTTAGTTTTAAAGTAATCCGAAAAAGTCACGCTGTGAAGCGGGGCTTTTTTTTTAGAATGTTGTACCTTTGCAAAAATATTCTATATCTATGATGAATGTGATACGTCTTTTACGGCCATTACAATGGATGAAGAACGTCTTTGTGTTGGCACCGCTGTTTTTCACAGGACGACTACTCGATTGGTCATTGCTTTTGCCCACGTTGGTTGTCTTTGCTGCCTTTTGTCTGGCGGCGAGTTCCATTTATTGTCTGAATGACGTACGGGATGTGGCCTCCGACCGTCAGCATCCCAAGAAGCGTCTTCGTCCCATTGCCAGTGGTGCCCTGTCGGTCAGGACTGGCTATCTGGTGATGATTGTCTGTATGGCAGGAGCCATTTTGCTGTCTTCTTTTGCTGGATGGTTAGTCTTGTGCGTAGTGTCCTTATACCTTATTATAAATATAAGCTATTGTCTGCGGTTGAAGCAGGTGGCAATCCTCGATGTCATGCTCATTGCCCTGGGCTTCGTCTTGCGTGTGCTTGCAGGTGGTATGGCTGCTGACATCTGGATTTCCGAATGGCTTGTGCTGATGACCTTTCTATTGACCTTGCTGTTGGCCCTGGCCAAGCGCAACGACGACTATCGTCTTTTCGAAAAGACAGGCAAGCGTCCTCGCAAAAGTATCACAGGATATAATCATGAATTTATCAATGAGGTGGTGAGTATCGTGGCCGCCGTGACGATGGTCTGCTACATCATGTATGCCATGTCGCCCGATGTCATCCAGCGCATGGGTACCCGTTATGTCTATCTCACCTGCTTCTGGGTGCTGGCTGGATTGTTGCGCTATTTGCAGAACATGATCGTGTTTGGTCGCAGTGGCAGCCCCACGAAGGCGATGGTGAAGGATCGTTTCTTGCAGATTTGTGTCTTCGGTTGGATAGCCTCTTTTGTCGTGATTATTTATTTAAAGTAGATTCTGCCCGAAATATTTGGTTAATAAATACTTTTTTCGTATATTTGTCCACCTTTTAATACTAATAGATGGATAGAACGTCGATACGAGAACAGCTGAAACAGTCGCCACGACTGAAAAAGCTAATGGACTGGCTTATCATGAGTCCTGTTGAGACACGGCCTCGCTGGTATATCCGCCTGATGGCTCCGTTCTATCAGCATCGTGGTCGTGGGTCGGTGATTCATCGTTCTGTGCGTATGGATACACCGCCTTATCGTCTCTTCTCCATTGGTCACAAGAGTGTCGTAGAGTCTTTTTCATGCATCAACAATGCCGTAGGCGATGTGGTCATTGGCCACCATACGAGGATTGGGTTGCATAACACGATTATTGGTCCCGTTACGATTGGCAATCATGTCAACCTGGCTCAGGGTATCACGGTGACGGCACTCAATCACAACTTCCTCGACACTTCGCGGCGCATCGATGAGCAGGGCATATCGACTACCCCTGTAGTGATTGACGACGATGTGTGGATTGGAGCCAATGCTGTGGTCTTGCCGGGTGTGCATATTGGTCGCCACGCTGTGGTGGCTGCTGGTGCCGTGGTGGTGCACGATGTTCCCGATGGATGTGTGGTAGCTGGTGTTCCTGCAACAATTAAGAAAAAACTGTAATATCATGAAAATCGGTATCGAAGCCCAACGAATCTTCCGCATCAACAAGCATGGCATGGACTATGTGGTGTTGCAGGAGATCCTGCATTTGCAGAAGACAGATCACGATAACGAGTATTTCATCTTCGTGAAGCCTGGTCCTGACCGCTGTGTCCAAAGTTCCGACAATGTGCATGTCATTGAGTTGAAGATGCCTTCCTATCCGCTCTGGGAGCAGGTGGCACTTCCCAGGGCTGCCCGTCGCTATGGTGTTGAGTTGCTCCATTGCACCAGCAATACGGCTCCTATCTGGTGCGACGTGCCGTTGGTGCTTACGCTCCATGATATTATCTTCCTTGAACCTCGCGACAAGGCCAACCATTCGCTTTATCAGAATATGGGATGGCTCTATCGCCGTCTGGTTGTCCCCCGCATTCTCGACAAGTGCAGGCGCATCATTACCGTCAGCGAGTTCGAGAAGCAAAACATCATCAACAAGTTAGGCATACCCGAGCAGCGTATGGCCATGATTTATAATGGCTATAACTCCTGGTTCCACGAAATCGAGGACATCAACGAGACATACAAGAACTACATCCCCCAGCGGGGTTATATCTTCTTCCTTGGCAATACCGACCCGAAGAAGAACACCGAGCGGACACTGGTGGCCTACGCCAAGTACCTGGAGCAATCGAGTGTGAAGCGACCTTTGCTGATGGCCGATTTGGATCGTGACTACCTCAATGGCATTATTAGCAGGAACGGGATAGAGCACATTCGCGAACACTTGTTCATGCCCGGCTATATCCCCAATGGCGATCTGCCTTATATCTATAATAATGCCTTTGCCTTCCTCTATACTTCCTTGCGTGAGAGTTTCGGCATCCCATTGCTGGAGGCAATGGCATGCGGTGTGCCTGTGGTGACGAGCAACACGTCGTCAATGCCGGAGATAGGTGGACAGGAAGCCATCCTTGTGAATCCCGAAAGCTCAGACGAGATAGCCCAGAAGCTGTTGCAGCTTGAGACCGACTCCGATTTCTATCATCGACAGCGTGAGGTAGGATTAGAGCGTGCCAAGTTGTTCTCCTGGCAATCAACTGCCCAACATTTGTTGGAACTCTACAAGGAAGTCTGGGCAGAACGGTAATAGGAGCCTATAACCAGTTCAGTATTTGAAACTACTGCCGCCTACGAACTCACGCATGATGCTCGTGGGCGGTATTTCTTTGTCGCTCACGGGAATGAAGAAATGGATAAACTTCAGAAGTCTGCGTGCCTCTGCATATTCGGGACAATTCCTGGGTACCGAGGTGAGGATAATCTCGGCATGGGTACGCAGGACGGCAAACTCGATGTTCAGGGCAGAGTTGAACATGACGTCGGCAGTTTCCTGGAAGGGGAATATCCATTTGTCCTCTGCCTCACACACATTCTTCCATTGGCTGATGGTCTCCTGAGCGGTATAGGCACCCTTGTTGTAGTCGCGTATGATGCGGCGCAGCAGGCGATTGTCGCGTACGGGAATCCAGTTATGATCGTCCAGTGAGATGCTTGTCAATGCCGAGATATAGATTTTGTACTTCACCGCATCAGGAATCTTCTTGGTCAGTAGCGGGTTCAGCGCATGAATACCCTCGATGATGAGCACACTATCGTTGGCCAGCTTCAGTTTCTTTCCGTTGAATTCACGCTTTCCCGTCACGAAGTTATATTCAGGCACTTCCACCCGTTCGCCCTTCATCAGTCGGGTGAGGTGGTCTTCCAGCAGCGAGTACTCCACCGTCTCTATATTGTCGAAGTCATAGTCCCCATTAGGCAACTTTGGCGTATCCACCCGATTCACGAAATAGTCGTCCGTCGAGAACGAGATGGGACGCAGTCCGCAGGCAAGCAACTGGATGCTGAGACGTTTGCAGAAAGTGGTCTTTCCCGACGATGAAGGCCCGGTGATGAGGATCAGGCGCACAGGATCTTTCTCGCGATGGAAGCGTCGGTCTATTTCCTCGGCTATCTGCACAATCTTCTTCTCTTGCAGGGCCTCGCTCACCTGTATCAGGTCGGAAGCATGGCCTTTGAGCACCGCCTTGTTCACGTCGCCAGCATTCGACAATCGCATGATGATGTCCCAGCGCGTCTTCTCGGCAAACACCTCGAAGGTCTTCGGCTGTGCCACCTTTTCAGCCAACTGCAAGGGGTTGTTCCAGTCGGGCACACGCAACAGCATGCCCTCTTCATAGCGCTCCACGCCCCACACCTTCAGATAGCCGGCCGACGGCACCAACGCACCATAGTAGTAGTCCACCGTATCGCCCAGCGTGTAGTAGTCGCTATACACCTGTCCACTCGTTTCCAGCAGTTTCACCTTGTCCGAGAATCCACGGTCGGCAAACACACGGATGGCCTCTTCGGTGGTGGCTTCGGTGCGTCGGAAAGGCATGTCCAGGTCGATAATCTCCTGCATGCGCTTCTTGATTTGTTCTACGTCGGCATCGGTGAGCGGCTCGTTGTTGCGCTTCTTGAAGTTGCAATAATAACCTCTTGCCAGAGAGTGCTCGATAAACAGTTTCGAGCCGGGGAACAGATCCTGCGTGGCCTTGTAGAACACGAAGCAGAGTGACCGCACATAGACGCGGTGGCCGCTGCCCTCTCGGGCGTCGAGGAACTCCACGTCGCGGTTTTGGTAGAGCCTGAATTTCAGGCCTTGCGATACGTTATTCACTTTAGCTGATACCACGGGGAAAGGCAGATTGATCTCGTTGGCAAATTCATGATAGACGTCGAGCAGCGAGGTTCCTTCGGGGAAACTCTTCGTCACATTGTTATTTTTGCAGCGGATTTGTAGCATAGTCGTAATATTTTGTGTGCAAAGATAGATAAAAATTTTGAAAATATGCGTATCTTTGCAAACAATTTCTATTATTAGAGAAGAACTATGACAAAGAGAGAATGGAAAGAGATTAGGAAGTTCGAGGAGATTCTCTTCGAAGAGTATAATGGCATTGCCAAGATCACCATCAATCGTCCGAGGTTTCGCAACGCCTTCACGCCCCGTACCACCCTGGAGCTTTCGCAGGCTTTTGCCCTTTGCCGCGAGATGCAAAACATCCGTGTGGTGCTGCTGACAGGTGCCATGTCGGAAGTGCCCGAAGGCAAGCGATTGGAGGATGTGAAACATGCCTTCTGCAGCGGTGGCGACATGCATGTGAAAGGTCGTGGCGGCTATGTGGATGAGGAGGGAGTGCCTCGTCTTTCGGTGCTCGACGTGCAGATGCAGATACGTCGGTTGCCTAAGCCTGTGATAGCAATGGTCAACGGCTATGCCATAGGCGGAGGACATGTGCTCCACTTGGTATGCGACCTGACGATTGCTTCTGAGAATGCCATCTTCGGACAGACAGGCCCCAAGGTCGGCTCGTTCGATGCAGGCTTCGGCTCGAGTTACCTGGCTCGTATCGTAGGACAGAAGAAGGCACGGGAGATATGGTTCCTCTGCCGTCAGTACTCAGCCAAGGAGGCCGAGGAGATGGGAATGGTGAACAAGGTGGTGCCTTTGGATCAGTTGGAGGATGAGTGTGTCAGCTGGGCCGAACAGATGATGGAGCGTAGCCCCATCGCCTTGCGTATGATCAAGGCCGGACTCAACGCCGAACTCGACGGGCAAGCTGGTATCCAGCAGTTGGCTGGCGACTGCACGATGCTCTACTACTTCCTTGATGAGGCGCAGGAGGGCGGCAAGGCTTTCCTTGAAAAGCGCAAGCCCGACTTCGATCAGTATCCGAAGATTCCGTGACCCCCAATCCTCTTACTCTTTCTCCGGAGCCTTGGGGAATGCTTCCCCAGCCTGGAAGACGCGGAGGGCCTCGAGCACGGCGGGATCCTCATGGTTGTTGAACTCTATCCACGACTGCTCACTCAGCATGCCGTAGACGATGCGGCTCAACAGATATTCCTCCAATAGATGATGTGAGCGCTGAATCAGCAGGTTGCGGCGCTTCAGTCCATGACTGTCGGCCCACTGGGCAAACTGCTCCACAAGACGTTGCTGCTTCAGGTATTTCACCAGCTTGGGCATTTCCTTGTATTGTGACAACTGCTTACGGTTCTGGTCCGTGTACTCGTAACCGTATTGCAGGAGCAAGCCCGTCATGGCCGCCTCTTTATAATAAGAGGTGAAGTCGGTGGTGTCTTCAGCCACGAAGATGTCGGGCGTAATGCCGCCGCCGCCATAGACCTCACGTCCTATACGTGTCTTATAGGCAGGGCCGGTGTGGTGGATACTGTCCTGACTGAAGAACTCGCCGTTCTGGTAGCGCAAGATCAGGTCTTCCTCATAGTTCTTGTCTTGACCGTTCACATAGGGCTTTTGTATGCAACGACCCGAAGGTGAGTAGTAGCGGGCTATGGTCAGTCGCATCAGCGAACCATCGTTAAACTCGATGGGCTTCTGCACCAGTCCCTTGCCAAACGAGCGTCGCCCGATGATGGTGCCTCGGTCGTTGTCCTGAATGGCGCCAGCCAGGATCTCGGAAGCTGAGGCCGATCCCTCGTCGATGAGCATGATCAGCGGCATCTGCTGATAGCTGCCGCGCCCATCGCTATGAAATTCCTCACGAGGAGAGTTGCGTCCCTGGGTGTAAACGATGAGACGGCCTTTGGGCAGAAACTCATTGGCAATCTGTACGGCAGAGCCTAAGTAGCCGCCTGAGTTGCCGCGCAGGTCGATGACCAGTTGCTGAAATCCTTCCTGAGCCAACTGTGCCAGGGCGATAAGCAGTTCCGGGTAGGTGTTCTCGCCGAAGTTCTTGATGCGCACATAGCCAGTGTTATCGTCGAGCATGTAGGTAGCGATGACGCTGTGCATGGGTATTTCCCCACGTGTCACGGTGATGTGGCGCAGTTCCTTCTCGCCATAGCGCAGGATGCCCAGCTTCACCTTTGTGTCCTTCGGTCCTTTCAGCCGGTGCATGGCTTCCTCGTTGGTCACCTTCGGCCCCACGAAGAGCGAGTCGTCAACCGTCACAATTTTGTCGCCTGCCAACAAGCCGGCCCTTTCCGATGGTCCGTTCTTGATGACATTCTGCACACGCACCGTGTCCTGTCGGATGGTGAACTCAATGCCAACGCCTGAGAACGAGCCACGCAGGTCGTCCTCGGTAATCTGCTTGTCCTTTGCCGAGATATAGACCGAGTGTGGATCAAGCTCGGAGAGCAGTTGCGGCATTGCCTTCTCCACCAGGTCGGCCACGTTGACCGTGTCCACATATTGGTCGTCAATGATATGGAGCAGGTTCTGTAGCTTGCTCGACCCCGAGTTGATGATGCTCAGTCGAGTGCCGCCGCCGAAGTGGGAGGCATAGAACGTTCCAATGAAAATGCCCACCACCGCACTGAGTGCAAGCCATAGGGGCGAAAAGTGGTTCTTGTTGCTCATTATGAATTGGCCCCCTTTTCAGCCCCCGAGGGGGCTACATTGTTTTTATTGTCCGATTGTCCTTGCAATGAAGCCCCCTCGGGGTCGGTAGGGGGCGCCACCAGTGGCATAAACGTAACTTCTATCCCAGCTCTTTTCAGCAGGTCGATGCCATCGCTGAGGCGGTATTTTTCGCCATAGACCACACGCTTGACGCCAGCCTGGATGATGAGCTTGGCACACTCGATGCAGGGCGAGGCGGTGATATAGATGGTAGCACCGTCGCTATTGTTGCTTGAGCGGGCCAGCTTCGTGATTGCGTTAGCCTCGGCATGCAGCACATAAGGCTTCGACACGTTGTTCTCGTCCTCGCAAACGTTCTCGAAGCCTGTCGGCGTACCGTTGTAGCCGTCGCTGATAATCATCTTGTCCTTGATGACCAAGGCGCCCACCTGCCTGCGGGTGCAGTAGGAGTTCTCTGCCCAGATGCGGGCCATGCGCAGGTAGCGTTCGTCAAGCTTCCGTTGCTTTTCTTCTTTCGATGTCATGTTGTCTATCTGATTCAAGCTGCAAAAATAGCCATTTTTCTTTAATTGACCAACACTTTCGGGGATTTTCGTGCAGGAAAACGGTATGTTGTACTATTGCCGTTTGATGCCGTTGCGCTTGAGCAGGGCGTCGATGGTGGGCTCTTGTCCACGGAAACGCTTGTAGAGGGTCATGGGGTGCTCGGTGCCGCCTCGCGAGAGGATGTTGTCGCGGAACGACTGAGCCGTCGCCTGGTCGAAGATGCCGTGACGCTTGAACACAGAGAAAGCGTCGGCATCGAGCACTTCGGCCCACTTGTAGCTGTAGTAGCCGGCTGAATAGCCACCCGCCATGATGTGGGAGAACTGCGTAGTCATGCAGGTGTTGGGCAGTTGGTGTCCAAGGATGGCCTTGCGCCACGCATGCTTCTCGAAGGGGATGATGTCGTCGGTAAACTCGTCGCGCTTGGTGTAGTAGGCCATGTCGAGCAGGCCGAAGCTGACCTGTCGCAGGCAGGATGTGGCGCACATGAAGTTGCGAGAGCGGCGAATGCGGCGTATCAGGTCGTCGGGTATCGGCTCGCCCGTCTGGTAGTGGAAGGCAAAGGTGCGCAGGAAGTCCTTCTCCACAGCGAAGTTCTCCATAAACTGCGAGGGCAGTTCCACGAAGTCCCACCACACGTTGGTGCCGCTGAGGCTCTCGAAACGGGTGTTGGCAAAGATGCCGTGAAGCGAGTGTCCGAATTCGTGGAGGAAGGTCTCCACCTCGCTCAGCGTGAGCAGGGCAGGCTTGTCAGCCGTGGGCTTCGTTAGGTTCATCACAACGCTGACATGAGGACGCACGTTCTCGCCCTTCTTGTCGATGCATTGTCCTTGGTATTGCGTCATCCAGGCGCCGCCTTGCTTACCTTTGCGGGGGTGGAAGTCGGCATAGAAGACGGCGAGGTAGGAACCGTCGCGGTCAAACACCTCGTAGGCCTTCACGTC
>Ga0326512_10001427_pt1 | contig 18491 bp, 14 predicted proteins | sample 1_2617_0518_D_FD_203652 | JGI IMG/M metagenome (GOLD analysis project Ga0326512, IMG submission 203652) | Bovine rumen microbial communities from UC Davis, California, United States - 1_2617_0518 | ecosystem: Host-associated > Mammals > Digestive system > Stomach > Rumen | place: USA... | reverse complement strand
GCCTGCTGTGCCTGCGTTTTAGCGTCAGTGGCCTGCTGTAAGGCCGTCTGCGCGTTGGCCAGCGTAGTGCTGCTGGTTCTCGCAGCTGTGCGCGCTTCAGCAGCAGCGTTATTCGCGTCTGTTGCAGCGTCTACGGCTGGCTGGCTCAAAGCCTCAACTGGCACTACTACCATTTCGCCGTTAATGTAGCCCGGTAGACTATTAACGCCGTCAAGTGTCGTTACCTCTCGCAGCTCCGGCACGCTGTCAGCCTGCCCGCGTAAAGCGGCCAGCACTTCGCTGATAATCTGCTGTTTTTCTGCTGCTGTCATAGATTCACTATTTTTGTCGGGTGTCTATATATTACTAATTATTCTGCTTTCGCCCCCTCGATGTCGTCAGCCAGTGCCATTTCCAAAGCGTCCATGAAGCGCGGCTGGCAGAAGTTTGTAGCAGCTACTTTCATCATTTCCACTTCTTTTTCGTCGTACTCCACGGTTCCCTCTGACTTGTAAATCTTTTCTGCCAGCACTTTGGCGGCTATGCCGGAAAGATTGTTATAGATAGAATCTGCGAAAGATTCCCTTACGTCGCCAGTCACTTGCTTTTTGTTTGCTATACCGTTCGGCATAGAAAACTTCTGAAAATTGATTTTCTTCATAATTCGTTATTTTAATAAGTTGTCTTGTATCTGATATATGAAGCCCACTGGTAATGTTTGCGGGTTTCCAAATAGTTCTTACGGTGCTGCCACCAGTACGCTTCACGCTCAAAGCTGATGGCGTGATAGGCTTTCTTTCCGTTCCAGTACACTAACAGCTTACAAAGCCATTCCAGCACGTAAAGCAGATAGAAGCCTATATAAAGCAGTTCTTTCATTTGTGCCGTATGTATGTCTTCGTGGTTAATGTCTACGTCTGACATTCTGAAGCCGTTACGCACAAACAGCACACCAAACAAGTTAATGGCCTTAAAGCCTTTTACCGGGATAATGTCGTTATAAATTATACGCATAGTTAAGATGTTTTTATTTTTAGAGTTCCGTTGTCTGAATAGATAGTGCCAGCACCCAGCCCACTGGAAGACGTTGGCAAACCTTGATAGCCCGCGTCATACGCTTGTATAATCACTTTGCCGTCTGAAGCACGTATGCCAAACTTCACAAACTTTGCGCTACCGTCACGCGATACGGTTACAAACACACCGTTATTATATTCTTCAGTAATCTTATACGTTACTATGGTGTCCTGCTGGCTACCGTAGTTAATTGTGCGCTCTGTCTTTTCGTCAGATATTACGATGCTGCCCTGCTGGTTGTTGTAGATTACTGGTGCTTCCATTTTCAGCCGGGCGCGTGCGTGCCATGCAGAAGAAAAATACTGGTTACACGTAATACTGAATAGTTCAGTGTTGCCGGATGTCTTACCCACTATTCCAGCACCACCCGCGCCGTCATAGTTCGGGTTTAGTGTTATATTGCTGCTTGTCGATGTTCCTAACAGCAAATTGCCAGTAATCTGCGAATTAGATACTTTCAAGTTGCTAAACGTAGCACCGCCTGCGTTAATGGTCTGCGCGTTGATACCGTTAGCCACAATAGTATTAACGTCCAGCAAATCTATATTCACTTTGCCGTTAGATGCTATCAGTGTCTTTTGGCCGCTGTTGGTCTGCACTACAAACTTGTTAGCCGTTATAACTATCTTTTCGTTTGTAATGTCTATGCCAGTAGCCAGCAGTCCGCAGTGCTGCATGATGTCCTGCACTGACGGGCAAACACCGCCCATAACCACGCCAACAGCCCACACACTCCAGCGGCCTCTTACGAAGTTAATGCCGATAGTTCCAGTATCTACGCCGCTGCTGTCAGCCATAAGGCCGCGCACTATCTGACGGGTAGCGTAATACTTTCGCCAGCCGTTGCCCAAATCTGTAAAGTCAGCCGTAGCCGTGTCTACTGCTGCTACGTTTTCCTGCCAGCCGCCAAAACGCAGACGCTTTGCGCCGCTACCCTCTTGCACGCTGTAGCCGTCTTCGCAACGACAAATAACAAACCACGTCGTTACTTTGCCTACCAGTTCGTTATAGTTATTCCCGGCTGTGAATTGCAGCTGAAAGTCTGCATCTTCGTTATGGTTTATTAGTACGTGGTCGCCAAATGTCGGGTCTGCGTGCTGGTCTACTTGGTCGGTGCAATAGGCACTAACGCCGCTGCCGTCGATGGCGCGCGGATTCAGTATGTAGTTTTTCCAAAGCAGTTCGTCGTCGGCTCCGGGCATCCACGCCGTAGCATCTTCGCCGCGCTCTATCTTGTACCAGTTCACTACTACGCCGTAGCTTCGTGTGCCGCCCGAAGCTGTGCCACCCCGGTAGTGCATATAGGACATAATGTTATATTCTGCTGTTCTGTCAGCAGTAAACGTTACGCTTTTTGTCTGTACGCCGGTAGATGTTATTTCTATAGTTCCCCTTGTCTGCCAGTCGCCTACGGCCTGCGCATTTCCGGCGTTTACGTCGGCCTGCGTAGCCCACCGCCAAATATAGCAGCGTAGTGACATATTATTATTATACGCGCCAGCTGTCAGCATACCGTTTGCGCTGAAAGTGTACTTTTGTCCGGCTGTCAGCCTCAGCGTGCGCATAGCGAAGCCGTAAAGCGTCGATGTCTCGTTAATCAGTGAAGACGCTAACAAGTTGCGCCCGCCTTGATTATCCAGCACTTTGTTAATTCTCGCGCTGATGGTGTCGGCTGTCTGTGTCAGCTGTGTGCCAGTGGCGTAGTCGCCTTCTATGGTAGCCACGCGCGAAGACAAGCCGCTGGCCATTTGTGACACGGTGCTGACATTCGTATTAAGGCTGTTTATAGAAGACGTGTGGCTGGCTACGGTTGTACTAAGCCCGTCGGCTGTCAGTTCCAAAGCAGACACGCGGCTGGTTACACTGATCAAGCTGCTGCCCAGCGTTCCCACGCTGCTGCCCAAACTGCTGATAGAAGACGTGTGTTCGCTGACGGTAGCACTTATTCCGTTTACCGTCGTTTCCAGTGTACTGGTTCTGTCGCTTATGTCTTCTATGCTGTCGTCTAAGTCGCTTAACGTCTCTGTGTGTTCGCTGACGGTTGCACTAATTCCGCTAACGGTCTGCGTCAGCGTGGCTATGGCCGTGCTGTTTCCGCTGGCTGTGCTGCTTACTGAAGACAGACTGCTTTCTATTTGTCCGGCTCTGATTTGCAGCGCACTTATAGAAGACGTGTGGCCGTCTACGGTGTCGCTTATATCCTCTACGCTGGCAGTAATGCTTTCTGCTGTCGTTTCCAGCGTGCCTATGCGCGTGCTGTTGCTGCTGGCCGTAGATTCCACGGCGGTAACTCTGGCTGTTATACTGGTCGCTGTTGTTTCCAGTGTGCCTACGCGGGTAGTCAGCCCGGAAAGGTCGTCTTCGATGTCTGACACGCTGGCCGTAATATTTGTGGCCGTCGTTTCCAAAGTGCCTACACGGGTAGCTATGCCGTCGGCTTTATTGTCTACTGCTGTCACACTGGCTTCTATGGCCGTCGCTCTGACTTGCAGCGCGCCTATGGCCGTGCTATTGCCTGCTGCTGTAGATTCCACGGCGGTAACGCGCGAAGTAATGCTTTCAGCGGTTACTTCCAAAGTGCCTACACGGGTAGCTATGCCGTCGGCTTTTTCGTCTACTGCTGTCACGCTTGCTTCGATGGCAGTAGCACGCACTTGCAGCTGGCCTATAGCTGTAGCGTTTCCGGCGGCGGTAGTTTCAACAGCAGACACGCGCGCTGTGATACTTTCGGCTGTCACCTCCAAAGCACCTACGCGCGTCGTGTTGCTGTCTACTTTGTTTTCCACGCGCTGCACTTCCAGTAAGATATGCTGCGCTGTCTGTTCTATCCTGCTTTCGTAGTACGTGTATTCGTTCAGCGTCAGCATTACGTCGTGAATCAGCATAACGCCGTTAGTAGCTATAGTGAAGTTACCCGTGCCACTCCAGTAGCCCGTAGCCTCAACATGTATATATTCATTGTCAGCTGTCAAAGCCTCGCTGTACGACAAAGCAGTGAATGTGTCGTAGCCCGTCGTAGTCTCTCCGGCTATGCTAATAGTCAGGGTTCCGGCTTCCAGCACTTTCACATACATAGACACGTACACTGGCACGGCCTGCTTTTTGCTGTTCACCGTCTTTATTTCGGGTGTCTTCGCGTAGTCAGCGGCCAGCTGCACCAGTTGGCTGTTAGCGATACGTGCCACGCCCAGCCCGTCGTCTGTAGTCCAGCTTGTGCCGTTTCCCAGCTTGTTAGCCAGCGGCGACTTATTAGCCCACACATACTTAGCACCCACTTTGAAGTAGCGCGTGCTGGCGTTACCCTGCCAGCCGTTCAAGTCAGTGGCAAAGCTGCCATTTGTCAGATAGTTGTCTTTGTCGGTAGCTGTGCGCACCGTCTCACTTATAACGCTGGTAATTTTACCGTCTATCACTTGCAGCAGACTGCGCCCGTCATTCAGATAGAAGTCGCCAGTAAATACGTTTCCGTGTGGACTTATGCGCGTCTTCTGTCTGCCAGTCAGTCTATAGCTGTTAATGCCTTGATACTGCGTAATAGCTGGCGCGTCTGTGCCTACGGCTGACAGCATAATAGCGTGCTGGCGTTCTGTGTCTGTACGGTTTCCCAGCTGCACTACATGGTCGCCTGCTGCTGGCGCGTCGCTGCTGGTCTCGCAGTCGCTCTTTGACACGTCTATATAGTCTTCGCCTACTTCAGTAACCAGTCGCCACCAGTAGCGATTTTGCACATTTTGGTACACTCCGGCCTTAATATTGAATGTCTGACAGCGTGCTTGGTCGCCAGCGCGCCAGTAGTTCATAGTGGCTGTAGTGCCGTCGTCGTTCTTAATGGTACACCGCCAAAAAGTGCCTTTGTCTTCCACGGCTGTAATAACGCTGCCAGCACCGCTTAACAGCAGATTACCGCCTACATAGCTAAGACGGCGTATTTCCAATTCCTCAAAGATGGCCTTAACTCTTACCAGCAGCTTGTCACACTCTATTACCCACATGCCGCCAGCATCTTGGTATGCACCTATTCCAGTGCCTAACATGCCGCCAGCCGTCCAGTCGGGTGTCTTCAGCCACGCAAAGATAGCACCGCCCAGTAGCTTCAGCAGATACCGGGTTTCGTCTTCAGTGTCTTTGCGTAGAAATGTGCCTATCATTTTGGCTACGGTCATAATGGCCGTGTCGTCAGCCTCAACAGCAGCACCGCTTTGGATAGCGCGCACTATCTTAGCGTCACCCAGCCACATACCACGCACCAGCGTAATAAAGTCCTCAAAGGTTATCTTTCCTTTGGCTACGTCGTCATGCAGCTTTGATAAGAATTTCTTTTCAGCGCGCTTTTCTGATTCCTCTATTTTGCCGTCGATTTTCTTCCAGTCCGTGCTGTCAGCCGTCAAGTTCTTAGCCAGTGTAGCTAAGTCTGCCGTCTTCGCGTGGTCTGCCTCTCCTACTCTGTCAGCAGTCTGCGCGTGTATAGCCTCGTTAGCACTGGCCGCGTGGTCTGCTTCGTCTGCACGCTGTGCGTTCACGGCTACGTCTGCGTGCTTCGCGCGTTCAGCTTCAGCAGCATTTGCGGCTGTGTCAGCGTTTTGCGCGTGTACGGCTTCGTCGGTTAAGTTGGCGCGTTCTGCCAGCTTCGCTTTTCCGGCTTCGTCTGCATACTTCGCGGTTCCGGCTTCTTCTGCATACTGCACGCTGCCAGCTGGCGTACTGCCGCCAGTGCTGCCGCCGCCCACGTTGTTTATAATGGTAGTGCTGCCGCCGCCAGTTCCTTTGAAGTTCTCGCTACGGCCTTTACCGGGAATAATATACGATATTACTTTTACGTCTTTCATTCTTCAAAAGTTATCATTTGCACGGTTGCAGTGTCGTTTGCAAAATCTATTTCTCCGCCAGTCTGCACAAAACGCTGGCCGGGCTGTGTCTTATCGGTTATAATGTCAGCTGGCAGCAAAGCCGGGTTTTGGCGAAGTTCTTGTGACAGCCTCACCTTTGGCACTTCATACTGGCTGATAATACGGCGCAAAAGCATTTCTTCCGGCCTAACGTATCTATGTGTCACGCCCTCATACAAATGTGCTTCTATGTATTCGCCGTTAAGCATAACCTTACTAAAACATGCGCCGTCGTTATTATAGCTGCTTATCTTCGCTTCTATTTCGTCTAACTCATTGATAAAGTCAGCGTTCACTTCGTTGGTATAGATGCGGTCGCCGTTTTCGTCTGCTGTCACGCTGCCGTTATCCATAATGTCATACGTCAGCTTCAGTGTTTGCAGTGCTATGTTCTGACTGGCTCCCACGATGGCAAATTCCACACTACCTTGCAGCTGTTCCAGTATAGGCACGGCAAAGCAGTCTACTGCACCCAGCGCGGCTATTTGTTCCGGCGTGGCGCGCTGCTTTGCGTCGCCGTTTTCGTCTATGGTTATACTGAAGTTGCACGCCGTCGTCTGCCAGTTTGTGCCGTTCCAGTATTTTTCACCTATGCGAAGTATGCAGTACAAGTCTGCTGTAGTGCCTTTTCTTACATTCCATGCACTTACAAAGTCGGTAGCACTCTTTATTTCTATCTTTATCCAGCCGTTTGGGTAGCTGGCTTCCGGCGTGGCGTTGGCAAACTCTAAAAGACGCTTTTCTTCCATGCGCACGTAGAATTTTACCCACGTCCAGTCGCCGTTAGTTGGGTCTCTGTAGTCGCCGCGCCCTTGTCCGTTAGATAGAATAATGATATAGTTCTTCCAGTTCCATTCACTGCTAACTAACTGGTCGTCCGGGTAAACCATTTTATAGTCGTCTTCTACGTTACCAGTGTTAGCCACCTTTTCCGTGTGACCCTCGCTAAGATAGTCAATAGATGCCACGCGCCAAAAGAAAGCACCGTAGTTTGATTGTGTCGGCAAAGCGTACAGATAGCCGTCATTTACGCCTATTGGGTGCTGATAGGCTGTAACGGTGTCTTTCAGTGCTATAGGTTCCACGGCTTCGCGTATAATTTCGCCGTCATGCTCTCGCGCTGATATATACGCGATTCTCTCACCGCCTACCGTGTAGCCAGTCGGCTTAAACTGGTTTATCTTCCATTTGATACCGTTCAGCATCTTACTGGCGCACCGTCTACGCTTATAGTGTTCGCCGCTGCCGGGTGAATCTGCCGTAGGTGGGTTGTCGTACTTCACATATTCCGCGTCAGTTTCCCACTGCTTCACCACTGGCAGCGCGCCCTTGTCTTCGTTTGGCAGAATGGTTTCGCTGTTGCTGCTGCCTGCTGCTGAATAGTTAGATACCTTGATAGTGGCTTTGTTATAGCCGCCTAACAAGTCTAACGTGTGCTGGCTACCATGATAGCCTATAGCTTGCACGCTCTTATAGTCGGTTCTCACGGCGTTAGCCTCAACCAGCGGCAAAGAATCGCTGATGCTGTAAGCGTCGTAGTAGTCTTTATAGTTGTAGTCTACAAACCACAAAGCACCCTGCCAGTCGCAAAGCGTCAAGTGTGCAAACCTACAAATTTCTTCCAGTATTTGCAGCCAGTTCATTGGCTTGCTTTCTTCGTCGAAAAAGTTCTGTTCTGATATTTGGCAGTCGTTACGCAGCAGCGCGTTTTCGCCGTATGCTTCGCGGCTGATAGCAAACGTATGCGGAATATATACGCTGCTATAGCGGCCTGCTGCCAGTGTCAGCGCGCGGCCTATCAGACTGCGAAGACTGACAAAGCCGGGCTTACCGTCCTGCCCTGCCACTTTGTACGGTATCTGTTCCAGCACATTCACCGCGCTTTGCACTTCGATGTCTAACGGCTGTGTGCCGCCGCTGTAGTCCTGCGTGAATTCTTCCGGCCTTACAAAGCCACACCAGCGCACGCCGCCCGGTTCGCCACTTCTCGCCAGTTCTATAAGCGTAACGCGGTACTGCTGCCACCCGGTAGCAAACAGCTGGCGTAATTCCTCGCCACCCACTACGCTGACGGTTCCAGTGGAAAGCCTCAACGGTGTATATATGAAAGCGTCGTTATTAATGCTGATAGTAAGCGGTTCCGGCGCACCAGTAAGTTCTACTGGTACGCCGCTGTAGCCGCTTTCCTCTATCTCTACGCGGTATTTCCTGCCGCGAAGTGATGCAAATGGTATAGTATATTTTACTGCGTAACTCATAAAAATGGCTTTATATTACCGCCTGCCAGCGGCTCTTTGCCCCCTCGATTACGGTTTCTTAGCTTGTTTCTTGTAGTTCTCCATAAGCAGATATAGCGTACTGCCACGCAGCGCGCCTATAATGCGCTTACCGTCAAAGCTGCCACGTAGCATGTCGCTGTTTATGGCGTTCCACAAACGCTTCTGCTGACTGCCATTTAATATCATTTCGCCAGCATTGACCCGCGCCAGCTGTAAATCATTAATGCTGCTGCCACCTTGCACCACGCCGCCGCCTGCAAACTTAGGAATAGCAGCCATTAAGCCCAGCACGGCACTGATAGCAGCTGCCACGGCCAGCAGATTAGCCGGGAATGGTAATTTAGCGGCACTGGCTCCGGCTGAAGACGCTGCACTGGCAGTATTTGCGGCCACGTCTGTAGTAGCCTTTGCTACGGTTGCCGCGCCTGCTGCTTGGTCGCTGGCTATAGCCTGCGTGTTGGCGGCTACCTTTTGCGCGGCTGTCGTCTGTGTCATGGCAGCTTCAGCGGCCTGCGCTTTCTGCAAAGTCTCGCTGGCTTCAGTCCATGCGTTCACTGCGTCGATAATGCGCAAAAAGCCGTCTACCGTCTGCGTCATGGCGTTCCAAATGGCGGCTATCTTTTCCCACGGGCTTGCGTCTTCGTCGGAAAGTGTATCTGCTAAACCAGTCCACGCGCTTACGATGGTGTTTGTACTGCTGGCTAAGTCCTTTACGCTATTCCATTCTGTCTTTGCTAAGTCTTTTTGCAGTGCCTTAACGTCTTCGCGCACCTTTGCCAGCTTCAAAGCCTCATCCAAAGACGTGACTTTCTTCATTTGGTCTTCTATCTCTGCCGTCATGTCGCTGGCCAAAGACTTCATTTCTGCCAGCCGCTTCTTAGCTTGTTCAAGCTGGTATTCTATTTCGGTCTTCGCTATTTCGTCAGCTGTCAGCTTGTAGTCAAATGTTTTGTCACGTCCGGGCTGTTTGGCCAGTTCTGCGTTCATGGCTCCCACTTCCAAAGCCTTACGGTATTTCTGTATGACTTGTATAGTGTGCTTCTGTTCGTCTGTCAGCCCGTCGATGGCGGCGGCTTGGTCTATGAAGCGCGTCTGTGCTGCCAGTACCGCTTTGGCGTAGCTTTCTTCTGTCAGCGCGCCGTTAGCTTTCTTTCTGTCAGCTTCGGCTATGGTTTCCTTATAGCGCGCTTCAGCGTCTGCCAGTTCGCGCGCGGCTTTGGCTGACTTGTCGGCTTTTACTGCTGCTTCCAGCTTCTTAGCAAATGCAGATTCGCGCGCGGCTACGTCGTCGCTACTGCGAAGCCTTAACAGCGTTTCTTCATTCAGCCGGGAAAGCTGCTGCTGGTATTCGTTTTCCGTAACCAGTTCCAGCCGCTTCTTTTCGTCAAGTTCACGCAGACTGCGTGTATAGTCTTCTTGTGCTTTTTGTAGGTCGGTTTTTTGTTTGTTGTCGCCACCGCCGCCGCCAGTACCGCCACCGCCACCGCCACCAGTTCCCCCGGTTCCACTGGTAACTACTACGGCGTTCATTTCCTTTGTCTTATCCTCGATATAGTTGTTTAGCGTCGTCACGTTGGCTTGCAGCTTTGCCCACTTAGCCTTAAACGCTCTGTAGCCGCTTGGGGATGCTCCAGCCTCACGTATAGCGTCGTTTTCAGACATGCCCATAACGCGCTCGTTAAAGTATGCAGCAGACACACCTTTGCTGGCGTTCTTTTCAAAGTCTGACAGCTGCATTTCCGCGTCTGCCAGCTTCGTACTGGCGGCTTGTATCTGTGCTGCCAGCTTCAGCTTTTTGCAGTAAGCGTCCAGCGCGTTAGTATTGTCGTTTATCAGTTTGCCCTCTTGTGTTAGGCTGGCGTGATAGTCAGGCACTATTTTCTGTAAGTCCGCTATAGCCTGCTGGCGGTTCTTGATGGCCTGCGTATTGTCGTGTACTATCTTAGACAGCGCGGCTATTTTGGCGCGTTGCTCGTTTTCGCTCTGTGTGGCTTCTTTCTCTATGTCCTTGATAACGTCACGCGCTCCGGCGGCTTCGCGTATCAGTGAAGAAATTTTGCTGATAACTTCTACTATTACGGTCATAAGCAGCATAGGCCAAACGGTACTCCATATAGTCTTCATGGCTGCTGCTGCTGTCGTAGCGGCTGCTTTTATCTTTATCATGGCCAGCTGCCACCCGGTAGCACTCTTAACGGCTGCTGCCTGCGCGTCCGCTGCTTTAGCGGCTTCAGTGGCTTTCGTTACGGCCAGTTCGTTGGCTTTCAGCTGTCGATTCTTTGCTTCCAGCTGTACTTCGATGGCTAAACGCTGGTCTGCACTGGCCTTTTCCAGCTGTGCTTCCAGTGACTTGATTTGTTTTCGCAGTGTCAGCCCGGCGCGCTCTAAGGTATTTACCTTTGCGTGTGCTGCCTGCGCTTGTGCTGCCATTGTCATAAACGCAGTACCGCCAGCAGCCTGCCACTGCCGGAAATACTGGATAACCTTAACGCCTGCGAATATGGCCAGTATCTTAGCGGCCAGTGTGCCTAAATTCTCTGTGCAATATCGTATGAATCCAGTAAGTGCTTCGATAGGCGCAACAAATAGATTTTCGCCGCCTTGAAAGATTTCGATTTGAAACGCTTCCCATGCAGACGACAAAGAAGCCAGCGCGCTTTGCATACGCCCGCTGCCTTGTTCAAACATTCTTTCTGTCTCGCCGTAGCTGCTGGCCAGCGTGTCGTTAAGTTCTATAAACTTTTCATAGTTGTTAATCAAAGCAGCTGCACCGCTGAAAGCACGCCGCCCAAACACGTCTGCTAAGTCTTGGTTATTCTTACCTATTCCGCTTTCGTATAGCTTCTTTAGTGTGCCTGCCAGCCCGTCTACTTCTATGGTCTGCTGGTTAATTTCCAGCCCGTATTTCTTCAGTGCTTTGGCTCCTTTGTCGCTTTCAGTGGAAAGCCCCATAAAGACTTGTTTCAAAGCCGTGCCAGCGTCCGCGCCCTTAATACCTACGTTTGCCAGTGTACCCAGCGCGGCGTTAGTTTCTTGAATGCCTACGCCGCAGTTCTTAGCCAGTGGCGCGGCGTTCTTTACGGCCTCTGCCAGTTCCAGTACGTTAGTGGCACTATGCGCGGCTGTACTGGAAAGTATGTCATTCACTTTGCCTAACTCGTCTACGCTCATGCCAAAGCCGTTCATGGTGTTAGTAGCCATGTCTGCCGCCTCTGCCAAACTGATGGCGTTAGCCTGCGCCAGCTGTAGCGTCTTAGACAAAGCGGCTGTAGCCTGCGTGGGTGTCAAGCCGTTACGTGTCAGATTCTCCAAAGCACTGGCGGCTTCGCTGGCCGTGTACTTCGTCGTACCGCCCAGCCGTTTGGCTTCCGCTTCCATTGCTTTGAAGTCTTCAGTGCTGGCGTTTGTAACGGCGCGCACTCTGGCCATACCAGCTTCAAAGTCTTTTCCGGCGTTAATCATACTGCGCCCGAATTCCGTTATACCCAAACCGATGCCCAGCCCGCCTAACGTGCTTGTGATGGTACTACGCAGTTTCTTGAAATACCCCTCTACTTCAGTCACTCCGTGCTTAATGCCCTGCGTTAGCAGATTCAGCGCGATAGAAAAGTTAAGTTTTGCCATATTGAATTATACTTTAGTCTTGAATAATGCTGCTGCCATTTTCTTTTCCATGTCTGTGATGATTTCGCTTTCCAGTGGTGCTTCCCACGCAAACGGTAGAAATTCTTTGGCGTTGTGTACTTTGTTCTTGTCTAAGTACGGCGATAGTTGCAGATAAGCCCAAAAGCGGCTGCTTTCCCATGTCTTTTGTTCGTGCTGACATGCGGCGCGCGTCAGCCAGCCCAAATCTTCCAGCCCGCGCGAAAGCAGAAAATTACCGTCTATGCCGTTAGTGATAAGCTGGCCGCATATATCCGTAATGCTGTTGTCGTTCTTTTCGTCGTCAGCCTCAACACGGCGCACATTGAATTGTGCTATATATCGGAATTCCAGCGCGGCGCGGCGTGCCACGCTTTCAAGTTCTTTCGTCTCTTTGGCCAGCAGCAAAGCGTCTTTGTATTCTGCCAGCGTCCATTTACGGCGGTCTTCGTACTGCACATAGCCCAAAGCGGCCATGTCGTCTATACTGCTGCCGTCGTATTCTTGCAGCTTCTTACCCGTCAGCTGCTCCCATTCTATGATATTCGCTAAAGTAAGCATAAAGAAGAAAAAAGCCAGCCAGTTACCCGGCTGGCTCCCTAACCTAAAACTAACTACTGATTATGTCAAACAACCGTTTACTCACCCGCTGACTTCAGCGCGCCAGTACCCTGCATGTTGCACTGGAATTTAACCAAGTTTCCGGCCTCACTGGTCACGGTGCAACCAGTAATGTGTGCCTTACCCGTCCAGCCTGCGCTTCCTTTGACTACGTCCACGCCGCCCTCTGCGTTGTCGGTAATGGTACACTTACCAAACCAAATAGTAAGCGTCTGCCCGTTAATCTGCTTTGCCAGCAGTTCGTCGGCACTAAGCGCGCCCTGCTTCTGCGTGACAAATGACTGGCCGTTAAGTGTCCAGCCTTTCTTACCGGGTAGACTGCTTTCCCAGCCACCGTCTAACTGGTTGCTGGTGTCTACCATGTTAGTGTTAAGTGCCAGTTCGGTACTTGTGGAAAACGCAAATAGCGTGTCGTCCACGTAAATCAGCATTTGACCCTGCATGATGTCAGATGCGCTGTCGTATGCTCCTGCTGCCATAATTTGAAAATGTTTAATTTGTTAATAACTATGATTTATTTTTGAAGTGTTCCAAATGTCAAAGTGAAAGCCTGCACGTAGATGGCTTCGCCAGTGTCCTTAAACTCTGCTGCCACGTCTTCCACGCAGTCGGCTATGAATATTTCCACGCCGCTGTTACGCATAACGCGCACGGTATCTTCTACGGCTTCGGCCATGTCTAAAGTTTCGTCGTAGTCGGTGCTGTAGCAGTTTACCAGCACTTCGGCCACATTGTCTACTTTTCCCATTTGCGTTAGCGTAGGTTCGTAGCCGTCGCGTCCATATAGTATGTAGCTGCCAGTAGTGCCTTTGGCGGCGCGTAGTGGCATTATCTGCTGGCCTACTATTGCCGTCAGTGCTTCGTTTTGAAGTAGCGCGTCACGTATCACCGCGCCTGCACGTATATTTGACTTTGCCATATTCTCGTTTTATATTACTGGCGTATCTTTTGCTTTTGCCCCCTCGATGTTATTTTGACAGCCTGCGTGTGGCGGCTTTCTCTATTCCCTCGATAACGTAGCCCAAAGCTGTGCCAGTGTCTTGTTCGCGCGTCTCACTCCAGTAGCGTAACGATGGCATTTCGCCACGGTTTAAGCCACTGTGTGTCTCACGCTTTTGGGTTCCTAAGTCTACTAAGTGGCTGTGCGCACCCTCTGGCCGTTTGAAGCCTACCAGCGCACCAGTACGGCTTTTCTTCAGCCTCACCACGAAAGACTTTAGCAAATTGCCGGGCTGTCTGCCAGCTTCACGGCGTTTGTGCGCTTTGTCTGTCTTCAGCCCTTTACGCAGACGCTTGCGGCCTTGTCTGACTAAGTAAGTACCGCCAGCACGTAGCCCGGCTTGCACGGCTTTGTCTCGCTCGATTTCTTCCAGCTGTTGCAAAGCAGCGTCTATGTGTTCGATGCCGCTATACTCCACGCTGATGCCGTCGGCTACCTTGCCGCCAGTGCCAGTGTTACCGCTTCCGGCCTTACCAAAGTATTCTGTCAGCCTACCCATGCTTATTTCTGAATCTGCTGGCCAGTCAGTTCTAACGACTTATCCGCGCGCTGTCTGATGGTCTGCGTAATATGGTAGTCTTCACCGTCGTAGTTAAAGCTGGTAGCACCACGCAGCCGCGCGTCGTCACGCAGCTGTAGCGTTACTTGGCCTTGCAGCTGTTCTTCGTTGGCAGCTACGGCGGCTTTCTCGCGCTTGTTGATACGATGGCAGCGCACGCGCGCCAGTTCCACGGTCTCGCGCTTCACAAAGCCAGTAGTGCTTTGTGTCTGTTGCTCTCCGTAGATAGTGCAAAATTCGTCTAATAGTCCGGCACGCATAACTTAACGGTATTTGATGTATGGTGTTACCAGCGACATAAGATTATACGGCACTGGCGTAGGCTGGCCGCTAAACGCCACGCCCTCACGGTTCGCATAAAGCCCGGCTCCAAAGATAAGCATAGCCTGCTTTAAGTCCTTTGGCAGCGCGCCGTTATGCTTTGCGGCTATGTCAGTAAGCGGCTGCTGCACGGTCTTTTCAAGCCATGATTCAGCAGCGTCTAACATTTCACGCAGTCGCTTGTCGTCTTCGTTGTGCTGTACGTTGCACTGCTCTTTCAAGTCTTCCAGTGTTGCAAAAGTTGCCATGATAGTGTCGTTTTAAGTGAAGCGGCTGGCCAGCCTCAACGTGCCAGCCAGCCGCCTGCTGATGATAGAAAGAATTCAAAGTCTTACTGGTGCTTTGTGATGTAGGCAAATGCCTCTGTACGCAGTGCTTTCAAGTCCATGTAGCCGTTCAGCACAAACCATGTCATGCCCTGCTTCATAGCGTCCTTACTGGTTGAATCAAAGCCCAAACTCTGCTGGCCAAAGAAGCCGCAAACGTCATAGCTAAAGATACCAAAGCCCAGCTTGTTAGCGTCGAAGTCGGTAGTATAGAATACGGGTGTACCGTCTATCTTACCGTCCTGCAATACCATAAGGCCACTACCAGCGTCGCGTGGCGTGGTTGCCAGTTCTGCGTAGGTCTCCGGCGTACATACATAGCAGCCGAATTCAGCACCAAGCACACCCTTACCGATAACAGCATACTTCAGTGCTACGGCCTCGGCGTAGGTAATCTTTGTAGCAGCGGCGTTGATGTTGTCGCAGCCTACAAATGGGCCAGTCGGGAAAGTGGCGGCCTGCCCTACCTGCGTAGTGCTGAAAGTAACCTTGTTAATCAGATTAGCCACACCCGTAGACATGGCGTTAATGATGATGCTACGCAGTCCTACGGCTTGAATCATAGCGAGATTAGACACGGGAATGCTGATGCTGTAACGCTTCGGCGCGGGCGTAATCGCGCTGAAGTCCAGCTTGCCGTCGGTTACTTCCACGTTCTCACCTAAGAAAGTAGCCTCAACACCACTAACTACGGGGAAATTCCACTGGCCTTCGATGCCGTGCTGAATGCGCAAACCTACTTTGTCGTAGATAAGCAGATGTGACAGCGGCTCGATAATATCCTGCATAGTGATAGGCACTACCGGGGTAACGGTGTTAAGCGACTGGATAGCGGGCACGCTATTGCCGCCGTCACGCTGCAAAATGCGTGTAGCCTCTGCGTCGTTGGCCGGAATAATCATGCAGTTTGGGTCTTCTGTAGCACGCAAATAAGCGTACTTGTCAGGCAGTCCGCGCAAACTGCGCATAGATGCGAGAATTTCAGAAGTGGCCAGCTCTCTGTCGGCGCGCTCCTGCACGGGTTCGTAGTCGGGTGCTTCCAGCACGTCCAGCTGTACGCTGATTTGCTGGTTTGCAGTACGCAGATTCTCCATTTCTGTAGTCTCTTCGTCTGTCATAGCACGCTTTTCGGCTACCAGTTTGTCACTGATTTGCTGCATTTTCAGCTTGTTAGCTGCCAGCTGACTGCGCAAATTCTTCTCTTTGGCGCGTGTTTCCACGCTCTTAGTCTTTTTTGGCATAATTGTAACTTTATAAAGTTGGTGAATAATATAAGTTTAGTGTCTCATTTCGATGTCTAACGCTTCTTTCAAAGCGGCGTTTGCAAGCTGACGGCTACGCCAGTATTTTTCTTCGCGCGTCTCGTCGTCTTCGTTGTCGTCGTCTTCGTCAGCTTCACCCAGCGCGCGCTTAATGGCGGCTTCCAGTTCTTTCATTTCTTCAGCGCGTGCTTCCACACTGCTGGCTGGATATGCCGGGCGCATTACTACGGCTACGTCCAGCAGCTTGTCGATGGTGTTCACCGTTCTAATAATCTGTTCTTTGCCGTTTTCGTCGGTCTCTTTGGTGTACGTCACATTACATTCGTCGTCTTTATTGACATACATAAAGCTGCTGCCAGTAATGTTTCCGCGCTTCACATGTTCGTACACAAAATTGCCGTCGGCTGTGTCCGGGCACTCAAAAGAATACTTTAGGCCAGTTTCGTCTATGGATAGTTCCAGTGTACCTTTGCCGTTAAGACTGCGTGCCAGCAGACGGCGGCTGTCATGCTCTACGGTAGCTATAACGTCGCTACGCTTCAGTAGGTCGTCGTTAATGGCCGTAGGCGCGATAATTTCTATAACACGCTTCCAAAGGTTCCAGTCAGTCACAAACACACTGCGCTGATTGAAGACGATGGCGTAGCCCTCTATGCGCCGGGTTCCCTCAACGGCACGCGGTTGAAAGTGTTCACCCTCAAAGGCTCTTGTAAATTTTCTCGTTTTACTCATTTTTATGCGTCGTTTTATAATTACGTCACTTATTCTGCATTTTGCCCCCTCGATGCTTCAGTTTGTTTGTCGCCGTTTATCTTTGCGCTGTCAGCGGGTGCTACATTGCAGCTGACAAACAGCTTATTTCCACCGGGTAGTGGCTTACGGCCTTTACGCAGTCTTACTTCGTTTGGTGTCATGCCGCCAGCCTGCACCATTTTAGTGAAGTAGTCGGCTTCTGCCAGTACGTCGCTTTGGTAGTAGTCTTCCAAATTGAATTTAATTTTGTAGTCTGCTGCCACGCTTTGCGGTATCAGCTTAACTTTGAATTCGTTTTCTATCTTGATAAGCAAAGGTGCTAACGTGTCAGTCATATACACCGTTTGGCTGTTTTCGCTGGCCTTATAGTTCGTACTGGTCTGTGCAAATACTTTGTCGGGATGCACGCCAAAGAAGCGGCAAATTTCCAGCACGTTAAACTTCTTACTATCCAGCAGCTGTAAGTCAGCCGGGGAAAGTGCCAGCTGATTGAAGCGCATAACACCCGGTAACTGGAAAATACGTTTTCCACTGCCTAACTCTCTTTCTACACGCTCGCTGACAGCTTCCAGCTGGTCGTCTTGCAGCTGGCCAAAGCCCTGCGTTACGGTATTGTCGCCGGAAATGAAGCCGCGCGTAGTGCTGCCGGGCTTAAAGCTGTCTATTTGCAGTTCGTCGGTCTTCATGCCGATTTGCAGCACCTTACCAGCGTAGGCTATAGTGCTGCTGCCAGTATAGCCGCCGTCTAACGAGAAATTACGCAAATGTATGATTTCGTCTGCGTAATATTCGCCGTGTATGTGGTTGTAGTCGTCATTAACGGCGTAGGTGTTCGTCAGTACGTCGTAAGTCACTCTGTCGCTTTGCAGCAGCAGCAGCTTCTTAACTTCGCCACGGTCATAGACTGGCAGAATGTAGGCGTTACCGCGAAGCAGCACGTTAAGCACGGCGTTTTTCATAAAGTCGAAAGCCGTAAGCACGTCGTTAGGCTTTTCGCTCAAAAGATACTGAAGCGGGTGCTTTTCTTCTACACTGAATAGCTGGTAGCTTTCGCCGTCAGCCTCAACGGTCTTACGTCTTAGCACATTCATACCCAGCCCGGCTACACTGCTGCTTACGATGTCGGCACACCTAAACACGGTAGCTATACGCACGGCTGTAGTTTCGCTTACACCCTCGTTATTGCCAAAGATGGCTGATAAGTCGCCCGTAGTGCTGGCGATTACGTTAGGGTCTGCGCCACGGCGGTAACTTCGCCCGGCGTTTTTCTTCTTTCTGAATCTGTCAAATATACCCATTTTGCAAAATTCGATTTATTATTACTGGTTCCATTGTCTCTTTTGCCCCCTCGATGTCCTACCCCTTACGCACTTGATTGTCTGCCATACCCAAAGCCATAAGCGACGTAATAACGCCGTCTATTTTCGTTTTCTCGCTGTCGTTTTTCTTAAATGGTTTTGCGTTGCCCATATTATCCACTACCAGCACGGCGTTATCAAAGCAAAACTGCGTTATCGGGTTCGGCTCAAATACTAAATAGTTCTTTTCTATGCCCCTGCTCATGGCCAGCACTGGCGCGGTAAAGTGTACGGCTGTCTGTGAATAGTCAAATAGCTGGTCTTTGCTGGCTCCCCATGCTATCAGCGTGTTACGGAATTCAGCAGACTTGTAGCGATCATAGCCAAACTTCCATATTCGTAGATATTTGCTGTAGCCCCAAATGTCCTTAACGATTTGCTGGTAGTCTATTATATTGCCCTCGCATAGATGCAGATAGCCAGCTTCA